>JABLTL010114174.1_pt1 | contig 41637 bp, 42 predicted proteins | sample 7160151 | NCBI WGS metagenome assembly JABLTL01 (sample SAMN14651223, study PRJNA627086) | human gut metagenome | isolation source: feces | host: Homo sapiens | reverse complement strand
GCAACATATGTTGGCTTTACTAATAGCTTTGTATATGAAAAAGCAATAATACCGCCCAAGATCATGCATAAAATAATCTTTCCAATATTATCGAGTAAAACATAAAATACTTCGACAAGATCAATTTCATCATCTTGTGCAACAGTATCAATAACCTGGTTCTGCTTATCTTTCATTCCTTACCCCTTCTTGTCATAAAACATTTCAACAATTGCCTGTGCTAAACTGTTTTCATCCTGGTAATAACACCAGTGATCGTCTTCTACAGTTAAATTTCCATCAATCGTAACGATATCTTTTTCAGTATAATTTTGAATTTTATTCAAAATCGGCTAAGCTACAATCGTGTGGTTGACAAATGGCTTATTTACGCTTAAATCTAACCCTTTCAAGAACTAAATGGCGCAGAATTCTATTAGATTTCGGCCATTTTTCATTATCTCTTTTACATCTCTGCAGATATATAAACCAATTTAAATAAGATTGTAAGTTTTCTACTTCCATTCCTATAAACCTCCAGATATATCTTTTCAACCAGCTGCACATATTATTGATCATTGCCATATTCTTTATATATTCACTGTCTTTTGTATTTGCTATATATACTTCTGATTTCAAACTGAGTGCATCAATAAGATATTTATGCGAATTATCTCCATCATGTATTATTGTTGATCCTGGCATTATATGGTCTTTCAAAGCTGCATATACTCTTTTAGAACTTGGTTTTCCATGACCACAAATAATTGCCAGCATATTCTTATTGGAATCAATAGCTACTACGATGCATATCTTAGTTTTCGACAGTCCTCTTGGATGCTTTTCGTTATTATCTGATTCCAACACTTGATAATCTTCTATGTACGTTTCATCGATCCATACACGATTGTACAGCCTGAGGTGATCCTGGTAATTGTCTACAGTTGAAAATATCTTTTTTCTCCATAGTTCTGCAGTATTGCTGGCTATATCCAATACTTCACATATCAATTCTAGAGGTACATTAAAACTCATGAGCTGAACATAGCTCATCAACTTGTGGAATGATATTTTTGAAGAATTAAATATGGAATCAGAAAGCAATGTATAACTGCATTCACAGTTTTCACACTTATACCGCTTTGCCAGCGATGGAGTGTAGCCATCTTCATGATACTTATCTGATAGACACTTTGGACATATCGGTTTTCGACCATAATTAAGAGCAGCTTCTTCAAAAGAAGTAGCACCATATCTTTCTCTATCTTTCCGCTGGTTTATAGCGTCGCACAGTAAATCAAACTGTGTTACATCTAAACCAAGCACAAAATCCAGATATGGATTTATCTGTTTAGACATAATAAAAAAATCCTCAACATGTCTAAGCAGTTATCCAGTGAGGATTGTCGCCAAACAAAGTTCTGAATAACTGCTTAGACATTAACTTTCTTTGGCTCATTTATTATATCTTATTATTTTGCTCATTCACAAAAATAGCTAATCTGCAACCACACGATTGTAGATTAGCCGAATTTTATTAATCAATATTTAAAATTGAGTCCTTCCGGAAATTATAAATTAATTTTAGATGATAGAGAGTGTATATTTTACTCACATGAGTTTGAGAGCTTAAATACGAATAATATTTCTGATTTTTCTAAATTTCATAAATTGTTTTATACATTTTTATCAACAGAAAATAGATTAAATTTAACAAAACCATATAAAATCAATATTTCAAATAATAATAAAACTTTGGATATTATAAATAAGCTAAGAATCCAGCAAGATTCTATAATAAAATTAAATCAAATTTTGAAACATAATTTTGATATCGGAATAGATGTTGATGATTCTCAAATGTTTAATCAACCACAAATCTCATATAAAATAGGCAATTCTGATACAATTGCTGAAATCATTCATTAAGAAAGACGAGAAGTATATAGTAAGTTAGAAAAATTGGAAGACTTACACGAACAAGGTGATGGTATAAGAAGTGCAGTTGCAATTTTAGCATCATTAATTGTTAACGAAAATTCATTATATTTAATAGATGAACCAGAAACTTTTTTACACCCTCCACAGGCTAGACAACTTGGTAGAGATATTGTAAATCTTTCAAAAGATAAACAATGCTTTATCTCTACACATAATATCGATTTTATTCGTGGCGTTTTAGAAACTGATCCAAATAGAGTTAAAATTATCAAGATAGATAGAAATGGAAATGATAACGAGTATAACTTGCTTGATAACGAAAGTATATGTTCAATTTCCAAAGATAAAAACTTAAAATATTCAAATATTTTAAACGGCTTATTCTATGATAGAGTTGTTTTATGTGAAGATGAAAGTGATTGTAAATTTTATTCAGCCATATTAGAGTCACTAGATCTGAAAATTTATCAAAAAACTCTATTCTGTGCAGTAGGCGGTAAAGATCAATTTAAAAAAATTGTTCCATTGTTAATTTCTTTACATATCAAATATTACATTATAGCTGATTTAGATCTAATTAATGACAGTTCTAAATTAAGTGATTTAATCAATTCTATATCTGCTGATAGATATGAAGAAATTAAAAAAACACATACATCTTTTTTGGATATGTTCCAAAAAGACGTTACTTCACAAGTGAAAAACCAAGAAAGTATAAGAAAAGAAATTTCACAAATATTTGACGAAAAAAAATCAGATGACTATATGACATCTGAAACTACTGATAAAATAAAAAAAATATTAAAAAAGACGAACAGTTTTCATTTACTGAAAGAAAGTGGTGTTCATATGATTCCGAATGGTGACTGCAGAGTTAAGTATGAAAAATTACGTGATTTTTTAGCTAGTAATAATATTTATTTAGTTGAAGACGGAGAAATTGAAAAGTTTATTCCTACAGTAAGTGGGCATGGACCTAAATGGTTAAATAGCGTTTTTGAAACATATACTGATTTAAATGACATTGTCTACAAAGATGTAAGGGAATTTATAAGCAATGTTTTTCAAATTAATCCTTAATGAATGAACAACCTCTATTTTTGATCCCCATCTTCCATACCATTTTCTTTCAATACGTGTCATAATTTTAAACATGCAAATAAATAGGGGTTTAACTATGAATGAAGAAAACAAACATGGATACTGGATTCATGAAAAAATAGAAGACAGTACTTCCGTAACAGGATATCTCTATCAAAGAGAATGCAAATGTTCAGAATGCGGATATCAGGTAAACATGGAAAAACAGGTATGTCCAAACTGTGGTGCATACATGGATAAAGAAAACTAAGATGTTTCTATCAATGAAAAGAAATATAAAAACATATCTTGTATTGTTCTTTTATATTGCTTTTATTATTGCTTCTATGATTGGTGTAATTCCATTTGAATCAAAAAATCATAATCAAGGATCTACTTCAGATGAACTCACACTACAAGAAGAAAGTAATGATTCACTCACAACATATACCTATGTAAATACATCTAATGTAATTACAGAAGCAATAGATAAAGGCTATGCCATCAAAGAACAAATCAAAAATGAAAACAAGCAAGTCATCAAAGAAACATACTATGATGCTTATCATCAACCTGTAAAGTTGTACAATAGCTATTACGGTTTATCCTATGAATACAAAGAACATCAAAACATCATGCATTATCTAGATGCAGATGGAAATATCATGGCATTAAGTACAGGCTGTGCAACTGTTATAAGAAATCTAGATGAAAATGGAAGAAATGTTCTAGAAGAATACTATGATTTAAACATGCAGCCAGTGAAATGCTATGGCTATTATGGAATTGCTAGAGAATATGATTCTTCTGGCTACTGTACAAGCATGACATATGTCAATCAAAATCATAAACCAACAAATTGTTCACAAGGTTATGCATCAAAGATTTATAAAAGAGACAGTGAAGGAATCATTACCGGAGAATTCTACTATGATGCACATGGCAATCCAGCAAAGTCTTCCCTTGGTGAATATGGACAATTGTATGTAAGAGATGATCAATTCAGAGTGATTCAAATTACATATGTTGATCAAGAAGGGAATCCATGCAGCAACCACTATGGCTATTCCATACTTAAAAGAACATATTACAAAGACGGAACAATCTGTGCAGAAATGTACTATGATGCAAATGAAAAGCCTGTCAGCTTAAAAAAAGGGCAGTATGGTATCAAAAGATACAATGACTGTACGTTATACCTAGATAAAAATGGGAACATTCAATACAGCATTGACAACATGCTAAATGGATATCCCGTTTTAGTCATTGTGTGTGGCTGTATTGTATCCATTCTATTGCTCATATTGCCATACAATATGAGTATTGCTTTAACGATACTCTATGTCTTCTTTATTCTTTATGAAACGCTGATGTTTCGTGAAAGTGGAGATGCCAGGTGCAATCTTGTGTTGTTCTCTTATGCAGATGTATTCTTTCAAAGTCGTACAATACGTGTAGAAGTCATTAATAATGTAATGAATTTTTCTTTCAACTCTTACAGTGATGAAGTTTTTACAGAATGATTTCAGAAAATCTTGAAAGGAAGCTAATTCTAACACACAACTACACACAAAAGTTACACGCTTCAAAAATATGCTGTGACTCGTGGAATGATATATTACCAAAGTCGGAATATATTATGTTAATCGACATAAAACTTTCCGAAATGAGAAACTAATTTGCTTCTCTAGTTATATGATGCTATCGTGGGAAAAAAGGATAACTGAAGATATGGTTGATTACAAAGAATATTTTGACCAGTTTTGAACATGGAAAGATGAGCAACAGATCAAAGTTGTGAGCGGAATCCTGCGCCTTGAAAAATCTGTGCTTTTGAAGCAGTATCAGCAGAGATTCTTAGCAAATATCGTCATGCCATAACAGATTATTTCTATTAATTTTGAAAATCTGGATTTTGAACTATTAAAAGATTGTATGAAACTGAACAATTATCTTAAAGAACGTTTGTGTACAGATAAGATGACATATATCTTTTTGGATAAAGTTCATAAACTTCCATTATTTGAAAATGTTTGAAAGCCTTTATAACAGAAACTATGTTAATGTTTATATCACAGGTTCCAATGTATATATGCTGTCAAGTGAGCTTGCAACGCTTTTGTCAGGAAGGTGCAAAGAATTCAAGATGCGGTTGTTTTCTTTTCACGATTATATGGCGAAAGAAGAGGTTTTTGCAGAGTTTATGAAAACTGGTAAAATCCCGTCTGTAGCAGCAATGACCCGCACAGAAAAAATAGATCAGTATTAGGAAGGTATCTACAACAGTGCCATTGTAAAAGAGAATTTTATGTTTGAAATAGAAGAAGACAAACTGGCAAGCAAATCATCTGATACTAGTGATACGACAAACGTTACATTCTATGCAATTGGTGTGATTGCTGCAGTTGGTGTTGCTGGAATGATAATCAGAAACAGAATGCACAAATCTAACTGAATTTCAAAATCCTGCTCATTGTGTAAGATTTTTTTTGCTGTTTTTCTAAAAAAAATTATTTTTTTGATGAATTTATCAAAAATGTAATGGCTTTCATGATATTTTCAAAAACTTTGGTAGCTAGAAAGCGTTTTATGTACTATACTTATTGACATTAAGAAGGGGATTAAATATGGAAAAGAAAAGTTTATTTTCAACAAAGACAATGGTAGCTACAGCATTAGGTGCTGCTCTATTCTTTGTCCTATTCGCTTATGTAAAGATTCCTAGTCCAATTCCAGAAACAAACTTCCAGTTGGCTTATGGTGTCTCTGCATTCTTTGGATGCTTGTTTGGTCCAGTTGCTTCATGTTTGATTGCTGCAATTGGTCATACACTCAACGACTTTATCTTCTACGGTTCACCATGGTGGAGCTGGGTTGTAGCATCTGCAGTATCCGGACTTGTTGCTGGTTTTGCATATTTCTACACAAAGCTTGATGAAGGTGAATTCAACAAAAAGACGATCTTGACAATTATTGTTATCAATGTGATTGGAAATGCCATTGCATGGCTGCTTGTAGCTCCATGCTTAGATATTGTTATCTATGCTGAACCTGTAAAGAAAGTATTCCTGCAGGGTTTAATGAGCTTCGCTGCGGATGGAATTTCTTCTATCGTTGTATGCCTGCTGTTAGCTGCGGCATATTCTAAAACACGTACTAAGACTGGTTCTTTGGATCAAGAATAATACGAACAGGAACCTGCTATTAATCAGCAGGTTTTTTATATTTTTGAGGACTTTTTAAATGAAAACAATGATTGAATTTAAAGATTTTTCTTTTCAATACAAATCACAAAAAAAGCCAACACTGCATCATATCAATCTTGAAATCAAAGAAGGTGAAAAGGTATTGATTGTTGGTCCAAGCGGCAGTGGGAAATCTACACTTGGTCATTGCATTAATGGACTGATTCCATTTGCCTATCCTGGAAAAAAAGAAGGCAAGCTGTTCATTGAAGAAAATGACAGTGAAAAGCTCGATATCTTTTCCTCCAGCAAGCTTGTTGGTACAGTCATGCAGGATGCAGACTCTCAATTTGTTGGACTCAATGTCGGTGAAGATATTGCTTTCTCTTTAGAAAACAATGCCGTTGAAACAGACAAGATGCATGAAATCGTTAAAAAGGTGGCAAATCTTGTTGGTATGGGTGAGTTTCTCGAACAGTCACCACTTGAACTATCCGGAGGGCAGAAGCAGGATGTCTGTATGGCTGGTGTTATGGTTGATGAAGCACCAATCTTATTGTTTGATGAACCGCTTGCTAATCTAGATCCTGCAACTGGAAAGCTTGTGATTGAATTGATTGATGAAATCAATAAGACACAGAAGAAAATAATTATTATTATCGAACATCGATTAGAAGATGTACTGCATCGTCCTGTGGATCGTATTGTACTTGTTAACAATGGTGAAATTCTTGCTGACTGCAAGCCAGAAGAATTATTTGCGACAACATTGCTGGAAGACAATGGAATTCGTCTGCCATTGTATGTGCAGGCAATGAAGTATGCTGATGTAGATCTAAGCAAAGTAAAAAATCTTGCAAATGATACTGATTATGATTTACAGGATCAAAAAGATAAACTCGTTCACTGGTACAACACAAATAAAACAGATGTAAAGAAAAAAGAATCTGCGCCATTACTGACAATTAAAGATCTATGCTTCTCTTATGATGGCATCAAGCCAATCCTGGATCACGTCTCTCTAGATGTTCACCAGGGTGAAATGATTTCTGTTGTTGGCAAGAACGGTGCTGGTAAATCTACACTTTGTAAATGCATCTGTGCCTTTGAAAAAGCAGATGCAGGTACATTGACATTTGAAAATACAGATATGAATGATCTGTCTGTCAAAGAAAGAGCAGATCGTATAGGATTTGTATTGCAGAATCCAAACCAGATGATCTGTAATACAATGATTTTTGATGAAGTTGCAATGGGTCTTAGAAACCGTGGCGTCAGTGAAGAGAAAATCAAAGAAAAAGTAGAAAATACATTAAAGATCTGTGGCCTGTATCCATTTAGAAACTGGCCAATATCTGCACTCAGCTATGGTCAGAAAAAGCGTGTGACAATTGCTTCTATTCTTGCATTAGAACCAAAGATGATCATTCTTGATGAACCAACTGCTGGACAAGACTATCGCAGATATTCAGAAATCATGGAATTCTTGAAGAGCCTGAATGAAATGGGTATCGCAATTGTTATGATCACACATGATATGCACTTGATGCTGGAATATACAACGAGAAGTGTTGTATTAACAGGCGGTAAGAAGATTGCTGATGCTACGCCTAGTGAAGTTCTTGGCAATGAAGCACTCATTGAACGTGCAAATCTTAAAAAGACAAGTTTATCAACACTTGCTGCAAAAGCAGGCATAGAAGATCGTATCGCATTTATTGATACATTTATCCAACATGAAAGGGGACATCAGATATGAAAATTAAAATGTTTTCCTATTCACAGCTAGATACCTTTATTCATCGTTTATCTGGTTTGACAAAACTGATCAGTTTCCTGTTTCTATCCTTTGCGGTCATGTTGACATATGACTACCGCATTATGTTATTGACACTTGTCATTTCAATGATTGCTTTTAAAGTTGCAAAAATACAATTAAAGCAAATCAAGATCGTACTGCTTTATGTACTATTCTTCTTAGTCATGAATATTGCACTCACATATGTTCTAGAACCAGACTTTGGAACAGAAGTCTATGGCACACGAACGATTCTATTTCAGTTCAATTCCTACTTCATTGTCACAAAAGAAACAATGTTCTATCTCGCAGTTAAAACATTAAAATACTTTTCTATGATTCCTCTTGGTTTGATCTTTATCTTCACAACAAATCCAAGTGAATTTGCATCCTCTTTAAACCATATTGGTGTTCCATACAAAGTATGTACAACACTTTCCTTGACGCTCCGTTACTTCCCGGATATTATTCGTGACTATACAAATATCTCTTTAGCCCAGCAGGCACGTGGTATTGAATTGAGTAAAAAAGAAAAATTCTCCAAGAGATTTGTCATGACAGTCAAAATGGTCATTCCACTTATTTTCTCTACATTAGATCGTGTTGAAGTCATCTCTAATGCAATGAGTTTAAGAGGCTATGGCAAGCTGAAGAAAAGAAGCTGGTATTCTTATCGTAAATTACAGGCAAGTGACTACTGCGTATGCCTTATGAGCTTAGCAGTGCTTGTATTAAGCATGGTGATGCGTTTCTATGTCACAAAAACAATGTTTTACTACCCATTTTAATAGAAAGAAGGTTATTTAAATGATTGATTATTCTAAACCAATGCTGGTATTCCAGACAGACTTTACATATGCAGAAGGTGCTGTTGCATCTATGTATGGTGTTGTAAAATCTGTAGACCGTACACTTGAAATTATTGATGCAACACATCAGATTCCGCAGTACGATACATATTCTGCATCCTACAGATTAATGCAGTATATGCGTTTCTGGCCAAAGGGAACAATCTTTGTATCTGTTGTAGATCCAGGTGTAGGTACATCTAGAAAAGCATGTGTTGCGAAAACAAAAGATGGCTACTATGTAGTCACTCCAGATAATGGTGCATTAACACATATTGCACTTACAAGCGGTATTGAAGAAGTCAGAGAAATCGATGAATCCATTAACCGTTTAAAAGGCAAGGACAATGACCGTGTTGCTATCTTCGGCGGCAGAGACGTATTTGGCTATACAGCAGCTAGACTTGCTTCTGGTATCATTACATATGAACAGGTAGGACCAAGCTACCCGGTAGAAGATATCCAGATGTTTGATCTTCCTGAACCAGTTGTAGAAGGTAATACAGTCACAGGTTTCATGGAAATTGATGACCCTAACTTTGGCAACCTATGGACAAACATCCATATGGATTACTTCGAAAAGCTCGATATTCATCATGGCGATACAATCCATGCATGTATTTCAAAGAATGGTGAAGTTCTATTTGATGAAGACATCACTTACTACAAGTCTTTTGGTGACAGTGAAAAGGGCAAGGCACTTCTTTACAACAATGAAGTCAACAAGATTTCTTTCGCTATGAACCAGAACAGCTTCAAAAACAATTACCATGTAGATCATGGTGCTGACTATAAAGTTGTATTTTCAAAGTGAGGCAGACATATGAATAAAACATTAGTATTTCAGTCAGATTTCGGTCTTGTTGATGGTGCTGTCAGCGCAATGGAAGGTGTTGCCTTACAGGTAGATCCTGAATTAAAGCTTTATCATTTAACACATGACATCACACCATATAACATCTTCGAAGGCAGCTATCGTTTATTCCAGACAGTCAACTACTGGCCAGAAGGCACAGTATTCGTATCTGTTGTAGACCCAGGTGTAGGTACAAATCGTAAATCAGTTGTTGCGAAAACAAAGACAGGTCATTATATCGTTACACCAGATAACGGTACATTAACACACTTAAACAAGTACTTAGGTATCGTCGAACTCAGAGAAATCGAAGAAAGCATCAACCGTAGAAAGAATACAGAATTATCTTATACATTCCATGGCCGTGATGTTTATGCATATACTGGTGCGAGACTTGCAGCTGGAGTCATCACATATGAAGAAGTTGGAAAAGAACTTCCACTATCTGATATTGTTGAGCTGGATGTTGTTGAAACAGAATATAACGCTGAAGAAAAGAGTGTGAAGGGATGTGTCGATATTCTTGATGTACGCTTTGGTTCTTTATGGACATCTATTTCTAGAGATGATTTCTATCAGCTGAATCCTGAATTTGGCAAGCGTTATGAAGTATCTATTTTCCATGAAAATATGCTTGTATACCAGAACCAGGTTGTTTACCAGCACTCCTTTGCGGAAGTTCCTGTTGGTTCTCCTTTGCTGTATATCAACTCTGTATATCGTGTTGGTATTGCAATCAACCAGGGTTCCTTCGCACGTGCCTATAATGTAGGCACTGGTACAAACTGGAAGATCCGTATTCGTGCAATTGACTAAGACCCGTACGCATGTACGAGTCTTTTTTTTCTTGTGCTATAATATGCATATGTCAAAAACTAATATTGAAAAATCATGTGGTGCTGTCATTTTTGAAAGCCGTAAGAAAGATGCCAAAGTACTGATTATTCGTCAGCTTGCCGGCCATTATTGCTTTGTCAAAGGTCATATCGAATCAAATGAAACAGAAGCAGAAACTGCTCTTAGAGAAATCAAGGAAGAAACAGGACTTGTAGTAAAACTGGATACAAAGTTTTCACAGAAGACTCATTATATGCTTTCCAATGGCAATGAAAAAGAAAATACTTATTTTATTGCGTATGTGAGTGGCGGCAAAGAACATATGGAAAAGGATGAATTGAGTCATATGTACTGGATGAAGCCAATCGAAGCATTGGGCTGTATTACATATGACAATGATGCTGAAGTATTGAAACAGGCAATGCAGTACAGGAAGGCACCATGGTAAAGATTGTGTTGTTAAAAAGTGATGCGGATCATATGCATCGTATGAAACTCATGCATACACCTGAGGATGCTTTTATCATGTCGTATACATATGACGATAATGTTGTATCAATTGATATTGAATCGTCTGGAAACAACGAAGACACATTTCATGATCTTTGTTTTATGACTGAATGGTGTATCAAGAAATTTCATCCAGAAAAGATCATTGTAGCGTGTGATGCTTCTTTACGTAAATTAATGAATGCTACTGGGTATTATGCAAAGGGAAAATCCTTCCAGCATTTCATAGAGCCATATCGATATATACTGGATGATCATGTATTTGATGAAGAAGGATATATCATTGATCAGGGCAGTATGCAATCCATTCCATTTGGATGGTTTGATACGCAAAGAAAAGGGTGTGGGTGGATTGCAGCATATAACCTGTTAAAGGCAAACAGAAAATATACGCCAATGCATGAAGTCATACACGACTTAGAAAAGCATAATTTACTAGGAAAAGTGTCTGGTCAGGAATTATTCTGGCTTGTTGTCTATCTCAAACAGAAAGGTTTGGATATTTTTGTTTCTCTTCCAGGATTTTCTGCTGCAATGCATGCGTTTCAATCATGTTCTTCAGGAATCCTTGCATACTCACATGCTAGAGGCGCTCATTATGCGATGTTTGAAAAGATCAACGATACAGATGCACATTTCTATAATGCAGTCTATCGCAGAAGAAATCATCAAGAAAATTTTGCAAAATTCCTGCATACGTATACAATATTGCATGGCTGCATCGTTATCGGTGTAAGAAAGAAGGAAATACATGATTAATACAATCGTTGATATCAAAGATATCCACTATACATATACAGATCCAGGACATTTACTAGAGTCCATAGAAAAAAGAGGCGTAGCGATTGCGGTACAGGTCAATGTACGCAAAGGATACTATGAATGTATTGATGGAAACAAAAGACTGTCTGCGTGTCAGATATTAAGCGAAAAAAATGATAAATTCAGAAGAATTCCAGTTGTATTGATGAATGACTATTCACATGCGGGAAGTGGCTTCTGGGGAAATACAAGAAATCACCATTAGGAGGGTACATGGAAAGATTACAAAAAGTCATTGCCGCAAGTGGCATTGCTTCTAGAAGAAAAGCAGAAGAAATGATCCAGCAGGGTCGTGTGAAAGTCAATGGTCAGACAATGAAAGAAATGGGTGTCAAAGTATCTACACAGGATAGAATTGAAGTTGATGGTCATGAAATCAACAAGGAAGAAAAAGTATATTTTCTTTTAAATAAGCCAAAAAGAACGATTTGTTCTGTTTCTGATGATAAGGAAAGAGATACCGTTGTAGATATCATTGACTGCAAGGAAAGAATCTTTCCTGTTGGTCGATTGGATTATGAAACAACAGGATTGCTTCTTTTAACAAATGATGGTGAATTTGCCAATGGCTTAATGCATCCAAGAAATCATATCCGTAAGACATATGAAGTCGCTGTCAAGGGTGTATTGACAGATGGCATGTGTGCTCTGTTAGAAAAAGGCATAGAGCTGGAAGATGGAAAGACACTGCCTGCAGAAGTATTTGTTCTGCAAAGAAGTGAAAAGAAAAATAAAACAGTTCTACAGATTACAATTCAGGAAGGAAGAAACCGTCAGGTAAGAAGAATGATGGAATTCTTCAATTGTGAAGTGACAAGATTGAATCGTATTCAATATGCATTCCTTGATCTAGGCAATCTAAGACAAGGACAGTATCGTAAGCTGCGTATGTTTGAGGTACGTAAGCTGATGTCCATTGTAAATAAAAACGATCAGTCATTAACTGATCGCTAGTCCAATCGATTTCAAATACTCTTCATCTGGATCGATATAGATTGTTTTATAAGATGTGAGTTGTACCATTCCAGGTTTTGCACCTGGAATTTTTTTGAGGTCTTTGATCTGACAATAGACAACAGGAACACTGGAAGAATATCTTCCCTTAGAATAATATGCAGCAATCATTGCAGCAGTACGAATGGTTTCTTCATCCAGCCTGTCACTATGTACAAGTACATGAGAACCATGGAAATCTTTTGTATGGAACCAGTATTCACTCTTTCTGGCAAGTTTCCATGTCAATGCATCGTTCTGCAGATTGTTCTTGCCATAAGTAACTGTAATGCCATTAAAAAGCGTAATGGAAGAAAGATGAGGCCCATCATCCTTCTTCTTTTTCTTTGGCTTTTTCTGCTTGTCAGTCATGTAGTTCTGCTTTACAAGTTCTTCTTTGATTTCTAGCGCAGTTTCAAAATCAGCAAGATCCAGCTGTTCCAGTAAACCTTCAAAATAAGATATTTCATTTTCACAGATTGCAATCTGTTCTTCCAGATACTTCTGACCTTTTTTCAGCTTGTTATATTTTGTGAAGCATTTGCGTGCATTGGCTTTTCCATCCAGTTTTTCATCCAGTGGCACTTTGACCATCGTACCATCTTCATAGTTCTCCAGTTCGATGTATTTCAAACCTTTCGTGTCATTTACATTGTATGTATAGAGCAGATCTCCATATTCTTTCCATTTTTCACAATCTTTTGCTTCATCATAGCTCTTCAATAGACGAGGAAGCTTTGTTGACTGATGTTTCAATTCTTTCTTTACAAAGTGATAGATATCTCCAGAAATGGATTTGATTCTTTCTTTTTCTTCCTTGTGGAAGTATAGAATATCAAAAGCTTCCATCAATGGATATTTTCTGCATTCACCGATACTTGTAAGAGGAATGCAATGGAATACAGGAACATCATTCACATTGGCAACATACAAAGAATCTGAACATTCAATTTCATGCATGATCTCCGCAAAGCTTTCATTCATGGATAAGCGATATTCAATCTCCCTGGAAAGAAAAGGAGAGAAGCCAGCAAACTGTTTTGTTAAAGATACATTTGGATCAATTGTATGATCTGTAAATGGATCTTTTTTATCTTGTGGAGTGGCTGGCGTAAACAGCACATTTGGCTGAATGACACGCTTCTGATTTTCAAATGGAGGAATTCTCTTTAATGCATCAATAATCTTTCCATCTGCACCAACGAGAATGACATTTGCATATTTTCCCATCAGTTCAACATACAAAGGAATATATTCAACATCTCCTAATGTGTTTCTTCTACGGATCTTCATCGTACACCAGCGGTCTAGACCAGCCTGTGTAATTTCTTCAATGATACCGCCTTCCAGATACTTTCTTAAAAGCATAACAAAATTGCCTGGCTCTTTTGGAGTCGGATAGCTTCTTGTTGTAAATAACAAACGATTATATTCAGAATGCGTACTGATCAACAGCTGTTTTTTGCCATTGTTTGTATGTACCTGAAATAATACTTCTGTCGTAGAAATCTGATAAATTTTCTGTATTCTCATCGGAAGACTGCCAGCGAGTTCCGGAATAATTTTGTGTAATAAAATACCATCTAATGCCATTGTTCTTTACATCCTTTAATGAGTACTATCATACCATTGACGCAACAAATGAAAAAGAGTAATCTAGTATGCAAACAAAAGAGGTGAATGATGGAAAATAAAGGTTTGTTGATTGTATTGAGTGGACCAAGTGGTGTAGGGAAAGGAACAATTTTAAAGAAATTTGTGAATGATCCATCTTTAAAACTTGCATTCTCTATTTCTATGACGACACGTGCAAAAAGAGAAGGTGAAGAAGAAGGCGTAAACTATTACTACGTTACAAAGGAAAGATTCCAGGAAGCCATTGACAATGGTGAACTACTGGAACATGCAGAATTTGTTGGAAACTGCTATGGTACACCTTTAAAGGAAGTGGAACGTTTAAGAAATGAAGGAAAAAATGTTCTGCTTGAAATTGAAGTACAGGGTGCACAACAAGTCATGGCGAAAGCAGAAGATGCATTAACAATCTTTATCGTACCACCAAGCATGGAAGAATTAGAAAAGAGAATTCGTGGCAGAGGTACAGAAAGTAATGATGTTATCGAATCTAGACTTGCGAAGGCAAAAGGTGAGCTTGCATTAAAAGACAAGTATGAATATGTCGTATGTAATGATGATGTGGATCGTGCCGCAGGTGAAATCACAAATATCATTAAAGAACACATGGCAAAATAATTTTATGCTATTATATTAATGAAGAGTTACCGATGAGCGGTTGACTCCACATTTAGTTAAAAATGACCACTAAAGTTTGGAAGAGTCTAGCGGTCATTTTTCTTTACCAATTTACCAATTCTATAAACTTGTAAAAAGATTCGTATGAAATCTTTTTACTTTTTTTGTATTTGTGCTAATATAAAGATGTAAAAAAGAGTTACCGATGAGCGGTTGACTCCGTGTTTAGTAGAAAATGACCACTAAAGTTTGGAAGAGTCTAGCGGTCATTTTTCTTTTTGTCTTTTGATTCCAGATAAGAATCAACTGCGATACAAAAACTAAAGATCGAGAATATCAACGATATTACACCAATCAGTGAATCCATTGTCATATGCAATCCCTCAAAAAAGGGTATCTAAGAAAAGAACCCTCTCTTGTTTTCCTTTCTATGAAGCTAACATTTGAGGGAACCAACCGCTTACCGTTTCTGGTAACTCATGGCATTTCTGCCGCTTATATTTTACTATAAAAGACATGAAAATACTTTTGAAACAATATGTAGAAATGTGTGAAGAATTAAAAAGATATTTCTTATATGGATAGCACACTTTGGTACTGCAGAATCCTTTGGTTCAGATCTTTGATTCTGGATTGTCTTGTTTCTTGTCATGATCATTGTGATTTTGATGAATCTAGTGTACTAAACAATGACGTCAAAAAGAAAGCTGTAAAAAAAGCACAGAGAACTTACTTCAGTTTCTCTGTGTTTTTAAAATGTAGTTTTGCGACACTTTCTAATGCATCAAAACCATATTGCTTCACAAACTGTTTCGCACATGCATCGACATTGCTTCCAGCACCTTTTGCAAAATGCATATTCCATTTTGCATCCATTTCTTCCATTTTCTTCAAGAAGGCGTAGCGTGCAATAACAGATGCACATCCAACCGCAATATATTTATCTTCTGCTTTTGTTTCAAAGTGAATATTTCGAATGACCATCGGTTCATTTTGAATATAACGGTAATAGCTTCTTTCTGGTGTGAACTGATCAATGACTTTGAGCTGTGGCAAGCCATATTTGCGATTTAGATGGACGTATGCCTGATTATGCAGTTTTGCCTTGATGGCATTGAGGTTGTTTGTTTCATGTACAGCGTTATATTTCCTGTTATCTACAATGAGTAAAGAATGTGGAACCTTCGCAATGATTTCAGGTGCAATCTTTAAGATATCTTCATCTTTGAGCTGCTTAGAATCTCTAACACCTAAAGAATGCAGAAGGGCATTCGTATTCTCATCAACGATTGCGGCACATACAACAACAGGTCCAAAATAATCTCCTGTACCAACTTCATCTGAACCAGCCTGTGGAAGGGTATCTTTCACTGTAAGCTTTGGCTGCATCAATTCTTCTTCCATAAACGGAGAAGCATAGACAGTTGCTTCCTTTCCCTGAAAGACTGTCTTTCCAGATGTATAGCAGGTAATGACACAATTCTCACATTTCAGCTGCCATTTGGCATATTGTGGTGGTGTTTTTGCATTTTCACTCCATGCTTCGTATAATTTCGCTTCTTGTGCGTTTGTTAACTTTAATGTTATGACGTTTGACATGCATTCAATTGTACCATTGAATACAATGATGGTAAAATAGCACATATGGTAAATTTAAATGAATCAATGATCATGCCAGTCAATGGCATTGTAATCCTGCTTGCATTTCTATGTATGTGGAATGGATATCGCAAAGGACTGTTACGTTCTTTGTTGTCACTTGCTGGAACAGTTGCTTCCTTTTATCTTGCATGGATGTTTTCTGAAAACTTAAGTACTTCCATGCCTTTGATCAGGAATACAAATTTAGATCCACTTTTAGAGACGCTCACAGTACAGTACTACACACTCGCAAATCGACTGCTCTATTTTGTAATTTTATTTTTAGTGTTCCGTATTGTATGCATGCTTCTGGATTTCTTACTTAAAGTACTGCAGACGATGCCTGTCTATCACTTTGTATCAAGTGTATCAGGTATGATATTAGGCCTGATTCAGACATGCATCTGGTGTCTGGTAATATGCGTTGTACTGGAAAGTCCAGCATTTTATCATGGCTCTATGATTGTAAATGAAACGATACTTTCACCAATCAAGGAAGCAAGCACACTTGTATTTACTTCATTTTCACTTCCACTTCAGCAGGTAGATATGCTTTCTGAAATGCTGCAGGAAGTGGAACAGAACAAAAACAGTTTAGAAGAGTTTCAAAAATTCTTCTCACAGGGAGAATAAAATATGTCTATTGAAAATGCATTAGAGTTAAACACAATCCTCCAGCAGGTAGAAAAATACAGCTGTTTTTCTTTAGGAAAAAAGCTGATTCAAAATACAAAACCAACATATGAATCACTTTTGATTCAACAGGAAAACGAAAGAATTAAAGAAGCACTGGCTTGTACTGTTCAATATGGTTCACTGCCAATCCAGGGGTTCCATGATATTCGAGAAATCTTAGACAATGCTTTAAAAGGCAGAATGCTTTCTTCCTTTGATCTGCTGAAAGAATATCAGGTCATTTTAGGCATCAAGGCAATCTTGTCATATGAAAAGACATGCAGTGATATTGCACATCCAGCACTCAATGATCTTTATTCAACACTGATCGTACATACAAAAGTAGAAACAATGTTAAATCATTGTCTTAATGAATACGGAGAAATCAAAGATAATGCAACACCTGCATTGAAAACAATTCGTGCGCAGTTAAGAAATATTGATGCAGAAATTACATCTGTCGCAACTCGCTTTTTAAAGTCTCATAAAGATACATGTGTTGATGGCATTATCACAAATCGTAACGGCAGATGTGTTGTACTTGTCAAGGCAAGTGACAAGAATACATTTGGTGGATTTGTATATGGAGATTCCCAATCTGGAAATACATCATACATCGAACCGCCAGCACTCATTTCTATCAATAACAGAAAACAGGAACTTGTATCTTCAGAACAGGAAGAAATTGCAAAAATACTGAAAGAATGTTCCAAAGCTGTAAGTCTTGTTGCTGAAGAAGAAAAGGCAAACATTGAAACAGTTGCGATTTTAGATTGCATCTTTGCAAAAGCATCCTGGGGAAAAGATCGTGATGCAACGGCAGCTTTTTTAACAAAAGAAAAAGAAATCTCTATTACAGATGCACGTCATCCACTCATTGATCCTTTAAAGGTTGTCAGCAACTCCTATCACTTAACAAAAGAAAAGAAGATATTATTGATTACAGGTCCAAATACAGGTGGCAAGACAGTATCCATGAAAATCATTGGCTTATTTACACTAATGACATATTGTGGAATGCCTATTCCTTGTAAAGAAGCTGTGATTCCATTCTTTGATCGTGTATTTGTTGATATTGGAGATGAACAGTCAGTTGAATCTTCCTTGTCATCTTTTTCATCGCATATGAAGAAACAGGCAGAAGTATGTCAGTATGCAACAAAAGATTCTCTTGTCTTGTTAGATGAAGTTGGTTCTGGTACAGATCCTAGAGAAGGAGAAGCACTTGCCATTTCTATTTTGAATGAATTGCGTCATCTTGGTACGATGGCCGTTTTAACAACACACTATGACCGTTTGAAGGCATATGGAAAAAGACATGCAGATATCATGATTGCTTCTGTACAGTTTGATACAAATACATTATCACCAACGTATCGCTATCTTGAAGGAATGAGTGGTCAATCCAATGCGTTTGAAATTGCGGAGAGATATGGTCTGCCAAAATCTATCGTAAAATATGCAAGATATTTGAAGAATCAGGCAAAAACGAAAGAAGATGAACTGATTGAACAGCTAGAAAAAGAACTCAATGAAGCAACACTGAAGCAGGATGCGTTAAACAAGCAGCTTGCAGAAGCTGAAAAACTAAAAAAACAATTAAGCAAAGAAAAAGATGCATTGGAAAAGCAGAAAGAAAACCTGCAGATAAAGGCAAAGAAAGAAGCAGATGCCTATGTTGCTACAGTGCAGAACAAAGCAAACCGTATCTTAAAAGATATTCGAAAGCGTCAGGAACAAGTCAAGTATCATGAAGCATTGCAGGCAGTACAGGAATTGAATTCTTTCTATGATACACCGCAAGAAGAGGAAGAAGAAAAACAGTACGTATTCCATGTTGGAGATGCGGTTGAACTCAAAGGTAATTCACAAGTATGTGAAATCATTTCTATCAAGAAGAAAGATATTACAATTTTGATGAATGGCAGGGAAGTACGTGTGAAACCAAACCAGATTCGTCCAAGTATTCATGTGCTTCCAAAGATGAAAAAGCAAGACAATGTCAGTATCAATACAGGGCGTTCTTTATTTACAACATTGCCTTTAGAAGTGAATCTGATTGGCTTGCATGTAGATGAAGCTATGGAGAAGCTGGATAGCTACATGGATCAGGCTTCCCTCAATGGATTAAAGAGTTTCCGTGTCATTCATGGAGATGGTACTGGCAGACTCCGTAAAGCTGTTCACGAAAGATTAAAACGAGACAGTGGTGTCAAAGAATTTCGATTGGGCATGCCACAAGAAGGCGGTACAGGTGCTACGATCGTTACAATGAAATAAATCTATGGATCGAGAATATATCAAAGCAAAACTATCACAGCTTCCACATAGTCCAGGAAGCTATCAGATGAAGGATAAGAATGGAGAAATCATTTATGTAGGTAAAGCCAAAGACCTGCATAATCGTGTGAACTCCTACTTTGTTGGTGCACATAACTTTAAAACAACAAAGCTTGTAGAAAATATTGATGATTTTGATTTTATTGTCACAAAGACTGAAAAAGAAGCATTGGTTCTGGAAATCAATCTGATCAAAAAGAATCGTCCAAAATATAACATTCAATTTATGGATGACTCTTCTTATCCATACATCAAACTCACAAGAGAAACATATCCAAGGCTATCCGTAGCACGTGATATTAAAAAAGATAAGCGTGCACGATACTTTGGACCTTTTCCTGATGCCAATGCTGCCAGGGATACATTAAAGCTTCTGCAGGGAATGTTTCCATTCCGTAGGTGCAATCATATGGGAGATAAATTATGTCTTTATTATCATATGGGGCAGTGTCTAGGACCTTGTGAAAAAGAAATTGATCCTGCAGTCTATGAAGAATACTGTTCCAGCGTTGTATCCTTTATGAATGGTGATACAAAAGATGTCGAAAAAGATATCAAAGAAAAAATGATCCAGGCAAGTGAAAATCTGGAGTTTGAAAAAGCACTGATGTATAAAAACATGCTGGAATCTATTTCTAAAGTTGTCAGTGACAAACAGAATATTGAAAAGGATAATCGAGGAGATCGTGATACCTTTGCCTATTATACAGATCGAGGCTATCTTGCGATTGCAGGCATGCTTGTAAGAAAAGGCACGATTTTAAACAAAGAATATAAGCTCAAACCATTATATGGCGACGCACAGGAAGAGTTTATTTCCTTTCTGTTTCAGTATTATGAAGCAAATCCAGCCGCAAGAGAACTCGTATTGCCATTAGATATGGATATTGCAACAATCCAGGAAGTACTTCCATTTCCAATCTTTCAGCCACAGAAGGGCTACCGTCAAAAACTCATAGATATGTGTATTGAAAATGCAAAGACGCAATTAGATCTGAAGTTTTCTGTGATTGAAAAACAAGACAAGAAAACAGAAGAAGCCATCCGTCAGCTGAATGCAATTGCACGCCATCCTATGAATCGTGTTGAACTGTTTGATAACTCTCATATTTCTGGTGCATTTACTGTTGCAAGCTGTGTTGTATATGAAGATGGAAAACCTAGAAAGAATGACTATCGGCTGTTTAAGCTGCATACCGGCAATTCTGATATTGATTCGATGAAGGAAGTCATCTACCGTAGATATTTTAGACTTTTGAAAGATAACGGAAGACTGCCAGATGGAATTATTGTCGATGGTGGATGGATCCAGATTGAAGCGGCAAAAGAAATTCTAGATGCTTTAGATTTATCTAATACAATTAAATTGATGGGTCTTGTAAAAAATGACAGGCATTCTACAAATGCACTGATGGATACCGATGGCAATACTGTTGAAATCGATAAGAACAGTGAATTGTTTTTTCTGTTAACAAGAATGCAGGATGAAGTGCATCGTGTTGCGATCAGCTACCATAGAAAACTTAGAAGCAAGGCACAGACAAAATCCATCCTTGATGATATTGAAGGTGTTGGACCAAAAAGAAAGAAAGAACTGTTAAAGGCATTTGGCGGCATCACAAAATTAAAAGAAGCATCAGTAGAAGATCTTGCAAAGGTTGTTCCAGAGGCTGTTGCGAAAAATGTTTATCTAACTCTGCATGAAGAAATTGAAGATAAATAAATCGCTTTCTGATGTATAATAGGTGGGCTATGAAATTACTTGTTAAAGATTTTGCAAATGGTAAATTTAATGATTTATCCTCACAGTTAACGGATAGTACGATTGAACGTGTACGTATGTTTCAGAAGGAAAATATTGTGGAAATTACATTACATACGTACGACGTTTTATCTTTTGAAGACTATTCTTCTTTTTGCTATGGGATTGAAGAAATGACAGGCTGTCATATTCAATTATTGATTCATAGTGATCAATGCAATACAAATATTGTCGGAATCAAAAAGTATTTAAGCTATCTGGCAAAAATTCATGGCGACTATAGTGATCTTGCACATACTGTTTTTACATATGACAGTGATTCTAAAACAATTTCTTTCCTGTTAAATTCACAGGAAGATGTTGAAAGAAGCAGTGTATATGTAAATGATATTGAAAATGACCTGGCTTCGTGTGGTTTGGCAATCCATGTCAAATGCATTACCAATGCACCACATGTTGAAGATGTACGAGAAGTTGTCATGAATGTCATTCCAGAAAAGGAACAGACTTTTCAGCAAAAGCCAGTAGAAAAGAAAAAAAATAATTACCGTCGCTTAAAGATGGAAGACTATACACGTATCAATCTGAAAGATATCAAAGATCCAATTTCTGACATCCAGTTTGAAGGAGAAATCTTCCAGGAAGAAAAGACAATTACAAAAAATGATCGTATGATTCAGACAATGGCCATTTATGATGGTACAGATGCAATGATCATGAAGCGTTTTGAAGGCAGAGGCATCACACGTGAAATTCTTTCCAGCTATGGAGAAGGAAACTATGTACGAGTGTATGGTTCCATTCAGTTTGATAACTTTGCGAAAGATCTTGTGATCATGCCACAGGAAATTGAAGTCTTAGAAAAATCGGAAGAAAAAGATACGGCAGAAAAGAAGAGAATTGAATTCCATATGCATTCCAATATGAGTGAAATGGATGGTGTATGTGATCCTGTCAGTATCGTAAAATATGCATATAATATCGGTCATCGTGGTATCGTGATTACAGACCACGCAGACGTACAGTCATTTGTCAAAGCCTATAATACAGGCGCATCTCTTGCAAAAAAAGATCCTGAAAGAGGATTCCGTGTTGGCTTTGGCTGTGAATTAAATATGGTTGATGATTGTTTAGCAATTGTTAGAAATGGTGTAGATACAAAGATCGATGATGCTGAATATATTTCTTTTGACCTTGAAACAACTGGTCTATCAGCATATTATGATCACATCATTGAATTTGGTGCGGTCAAAATCAAAAACCAGACAGTCGTAGATCGTCTGCAGATGTTTATCAAACCGCCAATTCCAATTCCACCATTCATTTCTCATAAAACAAATATCACAAATGATATGGTCAAAGATGCAAAGCCTTTTAATGAATGCATTGATCAAATCCTGGAGTGGATCGGAGATGGTGTTCTTGTTGCACATAATGCAAGTTTTGACTATCACTTTATCAATGAAGAATTAAGAAGAATCCATCGTCCGCCATTAACAAATACAGTTATCGATACATTAGATCTTTCTCGTGCTATCTTGAGAAATCGTAGAGCATATCGTTTAGGTAATATCTCACGTTATTATCATGTGGAATATGATGAAGAAGTTGCACATAGAGCTGACTACGATGCAGAAAGTCTTTCTGGTGTATTTATGTGTCTGCTAAAAGATGCAAAGGATCAGTATAACTGTGTTACGATCAATGATCTGCAGGAAAAGACACAGGATGATGAAATCTTCAAGAAGGTTAGAAGATCACATATTTGTGCAATTGTTAAAAACCAGGATGGTATGAGAGATCTGTATCGTCTTGTTACAAAGAGTAATACAAAAACACTTGCGGTCATGGGAAAAGCAAGTGGAAAAGAAGGTACAGACGTTGCGGCAGAAGCACGCGTTACGCGTAGTGATATCCAGGAGCATCGTCATAATCTGTTGATTGGTTCTGCATGTTTGAATGGTGAATTATTTGAACTTGCATGTAATGGTGAAGATGCTCGATTAGAGCAGGCAATGATGTTCTATGACTATATTGAATTACAGCCATTAGGCAATTACTCTACATCCATTGCATTAGGTTCCATTCCAAACATTACACGTTTAAAACAGGTACAGAAACGTATCATTGCTATGGCAAAGAAACTTGGCATTCTAGTGATTGCAGATAGTGATGCGCATTACTGTACAAAGGAGCAGAAGATCTTTAGAGATGTTTATATCATGTCACAAGGTGTAGGTGGTGCAACGCATCCTCTCTATATCCGTGATGATGATTTAAGACTTCGTACAAAGAATCCGGATCAGCATATTCGTATGACAAACGAAATGTGCAGTGAATTTGACTGGCTGGAGGATAAAGATCTTGTTCAGCAGCTTGTGATAGATAATCCAAATAAACTGTTTGATTCTATTGATGAAAATATTCGTCCTGTTCCTAGTGGAACATTTCCGCCACACATTGAAGCTTCTGGTGATAAACTGCGTAATATCTGTCACAAGACAGCGAAAGAAATGTATGAGTTTGAAGGAAAGATACCTGAAGAAGTATCAGAGCGTCTGGAATTTGAGCTGAACAACATCATTACAAATGGATTTGATGTGCACTATTATATTGCGCACCTGCTTGTAAAAAAGAGCAACAAGGATGGATATGTTGTAGGTTCCCGTGGATCTGTAGGATCTTCCTTTACAGCTACAATGTCAGGCATTACAGAAGTAAATCCATTAAAACCTCATTATCGCTGTACATGCTGTCACTATACTGAATGGATCGATGATCCAGAAGTAAAGAGTGGATTTGACCTTGAAGAGAAGAAATGTCCAAAGTGCGGAGGCATTATGAAAGGGGATGGACAGAACATTCCTTTCCAGACATTCTTAGGATTTAATGCTGATAAGGTACCTGATATCGACTTAAACTTCTCCAATGAATATCAATGGAGAGCACATGAATTCATTAAAGAAGTATTTGGTGCAAATCATGCGTTTAGAGCCGGTACCATTGGTACTGTCGCAGATAAAACAGCATATGGTTACGTTACGGGATATTGTGAAAAGATGCATCGTGAAGATATGCGTCGTGCAATGAAAGATTATCTGGCCAAAGGCTGTACAAACGTTAAAAGAACAACAGGACAGCATCCTGGTGGTATTATCATCATTCCTGATGAGTATGAAGCAGAAGACTTTACACCAGTACAGTATCCAGCTAACGATCCAACAGCAGCTTGGATGACAACACATTACGACTTCCATGATATTCATGATAACGTATTGAAATTTGATATTCTTGGACATGTCGATCCAACTGCGATTCGTATGCTGCAAAGAATTGGTACAGTCAAACCTCTGGATATTCCAATGAATGATCCAGAAACACTTTCATTGTTCTATTGTGATGATGCTTTACATGCTGATCCAAGAATCTATAAGAAAGAAAATGGTGCCTTAGGTTTACCAGAATTCGGTACACGTATTACACGTCGTGTTCTTGAAGAAACAAAACCATCATCATTCTCAGAACTTGTAATGATTTCTGGTTTGACACATGGTACTGACGTCTGGGCCGGGAATGCACAATCGCTCGTACAGGCAGGGCATCCATTAAGTGAAGTGATTGCGTGTCGTGACGATATCATGACATATCTATTAGATAAAAAACTGAAACCATTGGATGCGTTTAAGATCATGGAATCTGTACGTAAGGGAAAAGGTCTTACGGCAGAATGGGAAGAAGACATGAAGGCACATAACGTACCTGACTGGTATATTGATTCTTGTAAAAAAATCAAGTACATGTTCCCGAAAGCACATGCGGTTGCCTATGTTATGATGGCAGTTAGAATTGCCTGGTATAAAGTGCATGAACCACAGAACTTCTATATCCAGTTCTTTACACATCGTTGTGATGCATATGAAATTGATACAATGTCAAAGGGTATTGAAGCCATTCGTGTGCGTATGAAAGATATCCAGGATCGTCAGAATTCTAGAGATACGATCAATCCAGTCACAAACAAAGAAAAATCTTTATTTGATACATTGGAGGCCTGTGAAGAGTTATATGCAAGAGGCTATCGTATTTCGAATGTTGATCTGTATAAATCACTTTCTACGGAATTTAGAAGTGATCCAGATGATGTGAAAACAATCATTCCTCCATTTACTGTTATTGATGGATTGGGCGCAAACGTTGCACGTTCTATTGAAACTGCAAGAAGTGAAGCAGAATTCCTTTCTAAAGAAGATTTGGAAAAACGTACACAGCTGTCTGGTACTTTAATTAAAAAACTGGATGCGATGGGTGTTTTAGAAGGATTGCAGGATTTGAATCAGTTATCATTGTTCTAAAAGGTGTGTAAAATCACACCTTTTTTGATGGTTGAATTAAAAAGAGCGATACCTGCTAATCAAGTATCGCTTCTATTTTATTTTACAATTTCCATGCCAATTGCTCTTTGAACCTTCTTAACTTTTTCGTTGGCAATGACATTTGCTTTTTCAGCACCTTGCTTCAATGTCTTTTCAATGATATCTGAATTACAGATTTCATTATATTTTGCCTGAATACTTTCTAGCAATTCACAAACGCTGTCCGCAACTGCACGTTTGAAATCACCATATCCTTTTCCTTCAAATTCCTTTTCAATTTCATCAAAAGGACGATCCTTGTTTAAGGAAGAATAGATCTGCATCAAGTTAGAAATACCAGGCTGATTTTCTGGATCATAATGAACATGTGCCAGATTATCAGTGACTGCACCCATGACTTTTTTACGTGCTGCTTTTAGATCATCTAATAAATAAATGCATCCTTTATTGATACCATCAGATTTACTCATTTTCTTTGTTGGATCTGTTAAAGACATGATTCTAGCACCAACCTTGCCAACAAGTGGTTCAGGAACAGTAAACAAGTCACCATAACGGTTATTCATTCTTTGTGCGATATCTCTTGTTAATTCAACATGCTGCTTCTGATCTTCTCCAACAGGTACGTAGGATGGATCATATAAAAGAATATCCGCAGCCATTAAAGCAGGGTATGTATATAGACCGCCACTCAGATTCTTTTCACCTTTCGCCTGCTTGTCTTTGAACTGTGTCATACGGTTTAATTCACCCATATATGTATGACAGCACATGATATAGCCAAGTGTAGCGTGTGCAGGAACATCAGTCTGTAAGAAGATTGTTGCCTTTTTTGGATCCAGACCACATGCTAGATATAATGCGACACAATCATGAAGATTCTTCTTGAGAACTTCTGGTTCCTGTGGAACAGTAATGCAGTGAAGGTTTGCGATAAAGGCAAACATTTCATAATCATCCTGATACTTCACAAATTGTTTGAGTGCACCGATGTAAGAGCCTAAATGCAATTCACCAGTTGGCTTGATGCCAGATAACATTCTTTTCATAATAACCTCCAAATAAAAACGTCTCTTCAATCAAACTGAAGGGACGCAAGAGACGACTTTGCGCGGTACCACCCGTCTTATCTCAATGTATGAGATCACTTTTATGAAGGTAAACGATTCACGTATAAAAGTTTGTTATAAAGTTCCAGTACATTTCTATCTATGAACAGTTTACATCAGCCACTGTCTTTCTTTACAGGGAAATAGAAACGTTGCACTTTCTTTTATGCTGTTATTTTATTCTGTTTGACAATTACAATCAAGTGTATGTTATAGTTGTTGACAGATTTGATATAATATTTTTGATTTAACAAAGGAGGGTATTTATGATCGTTGTATATACATCACCAGGCTGTGCTTCCTGTAGAAAAGTGAAACAGTGGCTGAAAGATCGCAATCTTCCTTTCATTGAAAAGAACATCTTTAAAACATTATTGAATGATAATGAAATCAAGCATTTATTGATGAGAAGTGAAAATGGCACTGATGATATCATTTCTAAAAGAAGCAAGATCATTCAAGGAAGTAATATTGATATTGATGCGATGAAAACGGATGAATTGATTCATTTTATTAAAAACAATCCAAGTGTTCTGAAACGTCCAATTATCTTGAATGAAAGTAATTTCCAGGTTGGATATGATGAAGAAGAAATTGGTGTATTTGTGCCAAGAGAATTGCGAAATCTTGCAGATCACGTATGTAATCCGGATTGTCCAAACTATAAAACATGTGGAGAGGTGCATAAAGAAGCTTAATTGCTTCTTTTTTGTTGTATAATGATACACATGAAAAAAGTACTAGTAGGATTAAGTGGCGGTGTTGATTCCGCAATCGCCGCATATCTTTTAAAGAAAGACGGATATGATGTTACGTGTGCATTTATGCGTAACTGGGACTCTATGGCAAATGATGATTTTGAAGGAAATCCAACGATCAATGATGCTGTATGCCCACAGGAAGCAGACTATAAAGATGCACAGGATGTTGCTGATAAATTAGGTTTACCTTTACTGAGAATCGATTTTATTAAAGAGTACTGGGATGATGTATTTAAAACATTCCTGGATGAATACAAGCGTGGAAGAACTCCAAACCCAGATATTCTATGTAATCGATATATCAAATTTGATTCTTTTATGAAGTTTGCTGAAAGCAAAGGCTTTGATACAGTTGCAACAGGACACTATGCAAAACTAGGTGAAGAAAATGGAGTGCATGTACTGCAGAAGGCAGATGACCGCAATAAAGATCAGTCATACTTCTTGACAGAAATTCATCGTGAAGTACTTGATCACGTTTTATTTCCATTAGGAAATGTAGATAAGCCTACAGTTAGAAAATTAGCTGAAGAATTAGATCTTTCCATTGCAAAAAAGAAAGATTCTACAGGAATCTGCTTTATTGGAGAAAGAAACTTCAGACAGTTCTTGTCAAACTATCTTCCAATGAAACCTGGCAATATTATTGACATCGACACAAAGAAAGTTGTTGGTCAGCATGGTGGTGTCATGTATTACACTGTTGGTCAAAGAAAAGGTTTGGATATTGGCGGCATTGGTCCTTTCTATGTCATTGGCAAGGATGTCACAAAAAATGAATTGTATGTTACGGATGAAGAACATCAAGAGTGGCTCTATTCTACATCCTGTTCCATCATTGATGTAAACTGGCTTGCGGATAGAAAACTTCCATTAACATGTAACGCAAAGTTCCGCTATCGTCAGCAGGATAATCCTGTCACTGTTTCTTTGAGAGAAGATGGTACACTCATTGCATCTTTTCCAGAAAAGATTCGTTCTGTAACGCCTGGTCAGGAAGCTGTTATTTATGATGGTGATACACTGGTGTGTGGCGGCAAGATCGATGTTGTATATCAAAATGATAAAGATTTAATGAAAGAAATCTTAGATACAGTCAATGCGTAATACTTTATCTAACAAAAAAACAATTGTTTTTCTTATATTGTATTTTGGTGTCTATCTTCTTGCGTTCCAGGATTTTTTGAGTGTTTTAATTGGAAAGAATTTTGGAATGAAAATGTATTTTATCAGCAGTATTGTAATGGATCTATGTATGGTTCTTGCATTTGTTTTCATCGGACTAAAATACTTTACGCAAAACTTTCAAATATTTGTAGAAAACTACAAATGGAATATCAAACATATCCTTACAACAGTTGGATCTTTATTTTTAACAAATCTGTTTTTAGCACAATTGATTTATTTCTTTCTGCCAACGGTACAGGCAGACAATCAAATCAATAACGATCTTGTATTTCAGTCTGCACCAGCTTTCTACATCTTAACTGCAGTAATATTTGCACCATTTTTAGAAGAAACGATCTTTCGTGGATGTATTTTTGCTAAAATTCGTGAAAAGCATTCTTTTCTTCTATCTGCAACGATTTCAGGATGTGCATTTGGATTCTTGCATATCGTTGCATCCTTACTTACGCAGAATTATTCCAACTGTATTTTCTTTGTGATCTATGCGATGTGCGGGTTTGTATTGTGTATTCCCTATGAAGATACAGATACCATTACTACATCGATATTTTCACATATGCTATATAACTTTATGACGATTTTAATTACACTATGGATGAGCTGATTACATTAAATGGTAAAATTACATATGTTCTGTATCGTAATGAAACGAACTTCTATACGGTAGCGAAGTTCCTTGTCAACGATGAAAAAGAACGTCATATCACAATCACAGGCATCTTACCCGAAATTGAGGAAGATGTCCTTTATGATATTCAGGGAACATACGTAGAACACCCAAAATACGGAATGCAGTTTCAGGTACAGACGATACAGCAGCCTTTGCCAAATGAAAGGGAAGGTATCATTCGTTATTTATCTTCTTCCCAGTTTCCTCACATTGGAAAAAAACTTGCGGAAAGAGTTGTAGAAGCACTGGGCGAAGATTGTCTAGCCATGATCAAGGAAAATCCTGACTGCCTTTTGCGTGTACCACGCTTAAGCAAAGCGCAGTATGAAAGTATCGTTAATGGAATACAGGAAGATGACAGTGGCTTGCAGCAGCTTGTTTCTTTTATGAATATCCATGGTATTGGTATTCGTAATCTTATTCGTATCAATCAGAAATATGGCAAAGATGCATTAAAGCTGATCAAGGAAAATCCATACCGTGTCGTTGAAGAACTGGATGGGTTTGGATTTGCGACTGCAGACAAAATTGGTAAAGAACTTGGCTTTGAAAAAAATGACCCAAATCGTCTGCATGCGTATCTGATTGCTTTGTGTGAAATGCTCTGTATGAAAAATGGAGATTCTTATATTCCTGAAGCATTGTTGAAGGAATCATTCTTGAAAAAAACAAAAGAGTTTGAAGTTGACTTTGATGAAGTCTTAGACAGCTGTGTTTTATCAAGAGCTTTGATTAATGATGATGGCTGTATTTATCCAAAAGCGCAGTATGATGCGGAAACATACATTGCTTCTTTTTTAGCAGAATTTCCATATCGTACATTAGAACCTTGTGATGATGATGAAGTCAAAGATGCACTGAAAAACATACAAGATAGCATTGGTATTACATACGATGAAACACAGATCCATGCCATTCATACATTATTTGATACACCTGTATCGATTATGAGCGGCGGACCTGGAACAGGAAAAACAACTGTTGTACGCGCCATTGTAGAACTTTTGAAAAGAATGTATCCAAACTGTATCATAGAATGTTGTGCTCCAACAGGTAGAGCTGCAAAGCGACTGTCACAGCTATGTGAAACAAAGTCATCTACGATTCATTCTCTTTTACAGTGGAATCTGGAAAGCAATGAATTTAAAAAGAATGAGAAAGAACCACTCATGTGTGATGTACTCATTATTGATGAGTTTTCTATGGTAGACAGCTATTTATTTGCAAATCTTTTAAAAGCAAGTCATAACGTTAAAAAGATCTGTATCATTGGTGATGAAGATCAGCTGCCGTCTGTTTCTCCTGGATGTGTGTTAAGAGATCTTATTGCATCAAATGTGATTCCGACTGTTCGTCTTGAACATATCTACCGTCAGAAAGGTGACAGCAGTGTCATCACTTTATCTAAAGATTTATTAGAGAATCGTATTGACTTCAATGCATATGAAAAAGGTGTTTTGTTCTATGAAACGGATGAAATCAATATCAAGCAAAGCATTCTTAAGATCGTACAGAATTGTTTAGAGAAGGGATATGAGTTATCAGATATTCAAGTATTATCTCCAATGTATGCGGGAAATGCTGGAATTACAGTATTAAACCAGGCGCTTCAGGAAACATTTAACCCAAAGACTGTTGATAAGAATGAAGTACGATTAGGATATATTACATTTCGAGAAGGAGATAAAATTCTGCAGTTGAAGAATCAGCCTGATGATGAAGTCTCAAATGGTGATATTGGAACTTTAATAGAAATCGTAGATGCAAAAGAAACAGAAGACAAGAAGACAACCATTGTTGTGGATTTTGATGGCAACTTTGTAGAATATAAACCTGACAGCTTTTCAAATATTACGCTTGCATATTGTATTTCTGTACATAAATCACAAGGCAGTGAGTATCCAATTGTAATTATGCCATTTGCGAAAAATCAGTGGATCATGCTGAATAAAAAGTTAATTTATACAGCGATAACACGTTGCAAGAATACTTTGATTCTCATTGGAAACAAAGAGGTATTCTTTCAAGGATGCAATGTGGAAGAAAGACATCAGAGAAATACAAAGTTAGTACAAAAAATAGCTGAAAAAATGTAAAAAGTAAAAAATTTTTTTGAGTGAGTTTGTCCAAATGAACAAAATAACACAATCAGTAAAAAATTAATTGCAACTTCTGTCAGCCAAATACTCAGCTACTTTTGTTGTGACTAAATTCAGGCTATAATATAGTCACAAGAAAGGAGCTGATTCTATGCAGATTATTCCAATGCGTGATTTGAAAAATACGGTTGAAGTAGAACGCCGCTGTGCAGAAGAAAATGGTCCTATATTCGTAACCAAGAATGGGTATGGCAGATTGGTTGTTATGGACATCGATTATTACGAAAAAACTATGCAAAAAATGTATGAAGCAAAAACAATCCTGGATGGTTTAGAAGATGTAAAATCAGGAAACACTGTAGACGCAGACGCTGCAATTTCTAGTATAAGAAGCAAATATGGCATTTAAATTTGGATATCGACTGACCAAAATAGCAGAATCTGATTTAGAAGGAATTGTCTCATATATCACAGTTGACCTTGCAAATTCACAAGCTGCAGCTAATTTCGTAGATAAGCTGCAGAATACTATTGAAGAAACAAGAGCTTTTCCAGAAAGTGGTTCTCTTGTACACAATGAATTTTTACAAGTTGAAAATGTGCGAAAGAAATTGGTTGGAAATTATATCATGTACTATCTTCCGGATATAGAAGAAAATATAATTTACATCCTGCGTATTGTATATGGTAAAAGGGATTTGGATGAAATTCTAAAAAAACTCGATATTTGATCATGTAATAACCCTAAGCAATGAGCATTCCTAAAAAGCACATGCAGGACAAATAGATAATGCAGGATGCGAATATATCAATCATCACATCCATGTCGCAGATTCTGTAAATGCAGAGGATGAAAAAAATTGTTGCGTACTTGCATGATGTTGTAGAAGATACGTCAATGACCATTGAAGATCTAGCCGCTGAAGGATTCAGTAAAACAATCATCCAGGCAATTGATGCAATTACAAAAAAGAATGAATCATATGAATAACATTTTCAAAAAGCAGCAAAAAATCCTCTTGCAAGAAAAGTGAAAACAGCCGATTTAAAACATAATTCTGACCTAACCAGATTAAAGAAAATCACAGAGAAAGATATTGCAAGAGTTGAAAAATACCAAAAATGCTTAAATTATCTGCTGAAAGTAGATAAGCACCATCATCAAAATAATTGCTTATTTAGTCATTTCAAACATTGATAACAATGTTTGTTTCATGCACGAAAAAGTATGAGAAATTGAAAATATTTTTAGCTTGACATATTCAAATAATGAAATATCATTAAACATGCAAATCGATGACAAAGACAAGTAACGCTGTATAGGATGTCTAGAGAGAAGCTGTAAGGTGAAAAGCTTTCAATTATACATGTCGTGAAGCTACTTTTGAGAGTATGAAAACATACCGTTATCCACGTTACGGATGAAATTAAGGTGCACATATTACATATGTGAATCAGGATGGTACCGCGTTAATGACGTTCCTGTATATACAGGAACGTTTTATTATTGGAGGAATGTATGAAAAAGAATTTAACAGGAAATCAAATTCGTCAGATGTTCTTGGATTTCTTCAAATCCAAAGGGTTCATGATTGAACCAAGTGCTAGTTTGATTCCACACAACGACCCAACATTGTTATGGATCAATGCTGGTGTATCCACTTTAAAAAAGTATTTTGATGGTACAGAAAAACCAGCATGCCCACGTATCGCAAACGCACAGAAATGTATTCGTACAAACGATATTGAAAATGTAGGCAGAACTGCACGTCACCACACATTCTTTGAAATGTTAGGAAACTTCTCCATTGGTGATTACTTCAAGAAGGAAGCAATTCCATGGGCTTGGGAATTCTTAACAAGTGAAGAATGGATCGGCATGGATAAAGAAAGACTCTACGTTACAGTTTATCCAGATGATCAGGAAGCATATGATTTATGGGTTCAGGCAGGTATGATTGAATCACATATTTCAAGAAACAAAGATAACTTCTGGGAAATCGGCAGAGGACCTGGTGGACCAGACTCAGAACTATACTATGACCGTGGTGAAAAATATGATCCAGAAGGTATTGGTGAAAAGCTGTTCTTTGACGATATGGAAAATGATCGTTATGTAGAATTATGGAATATCGTATTCTCTCAGTATGACTGCAGACCTGGTGAAATGCCAAGAACAGAGTACAAAGAACTTCCACAGAAGAATATTGATACAGGTATGGGTCTAGAACGTCTTGTATGTTTCCTGCAGGAAGGTGAAACAAACTTTGATACAGACTTGTTCCTTCCAATCATTCACGCTACTGAGAAGTATGCAAAGCATTCTTATGACGAAGCTGAATACAAGATGGCTTATCGTGTTATTGCTGACCATATCCGTACAGTTACATTTGCATTGGCAGATGGCGCAATGTTCTCTAATGAAGGAAGAGGCTATGTATTAAGACGTGTTCTTCGTAGAGCTGTTCGTTATGGTATCAAGCTTGGAATTGATGGCAGCTTCATGTATAACCTTGTACAGGTTTGTGCAGATAACATGAAAGACTACTATGGATATGTTGAAGACAAGGTTGCTCTTGTTTCTAAGCTTGTAAAGAATGAAGAAGAAAGTTTCCATAAGACACTTGCTAATGGTGAAGCTTTATTGAATGATGCATTAAAAGAACATGCTGATACAAAGCAGCTGCCAGGTGAAGTTGTATTCAAACTCTATGATACATATGGATATCCAAGAGAACTGACAGAAGAAATTGCTTCTGATCAGGGATATACAATTGATGAAGCTGGATTTGAAAGAGAGATGGAAGCACAGAAAGAACGTGCTAGAGCTGCTAGAGGTGCAGAACAGTCTATGCATGGTCAGTCCAAGGATTTAATGGATTTCACAGAAGAAAGCAAATTCACAGGTTATACAGATTCTCATTCAACAGGTAAAGTTATCGGTTTATTCAAGGATGGCGTCAAGGTTGATTCCTTGAGCGACAGTGGCGATGTCATCTTAAGTGAAACTTGCTTCTATGCTGAAAGCGGTGGTCAGTGTGCTGATACTGGTAAAGTATGGAATGATACATTCAAAGCTGATGTAACTGACGTACAGAAGGCTCCACACAAACAGCCATTGCATCATTTAGAAAATATTGAAGGTACCCTGCATGTTGGTGATATTCTAGAAGGTGAATATGACTATGCTGCTAGACAGCGTACACGCGCAAATCACTCTTCCTTGCATTTGCTGCAGGCTGCATTAAAAAAAGTTCTTGGAGATCATATTGCACAGGCTGGTTCTTATAACTGTCCTGAATATGGCAGATTTGACTTCACACACTTTGAAAAGCCAACAGATGAACAGTTAAGTGAAGTTGAAAGAATCGTCAATGAAAAGATCAATGCATCTCTTCCAGTAACTACAGAAGTACTGGCAATTGAAGATGCAAAGAAGACTGGCGCAACAGCTCTATTTGATGAAAAGTATGGCGATGAAGTCAGAGTTGTATCCATGGGAGATTTCTCTAAGGAATTCTGTGGTGGTACACACGTAGATAATACAAACAACCTCGGCTCATTCAGAATCGTTTCTGAAGAATCTATCGGCAGTGGTGTGAGACGTATTACTTGTGAAACAAAGATGGAAGCATATAACTCTTTCAAGAGCGAAGAAGAATACCTGAAGCAGACTGCTGCCTTATTAAAGATGAAGAGTTTTGATGGCTTACATGAAAGAATTCAGAAGCTATTGGAAGAAAATGCATCTTTAAAGAAACAGATCAATGAAGCTGAAAGTAAAGCAATGGCTTCTGAAGCTGATTCTGTACTAAGCAAGGCTGAAGAATACAATGGTATTCAGGCATTATTCCTGAAACTGCAAGGTAAAGATACAAAGGGATTGAAAGAATATGCTGAAACTTTAAGAAATAAATTAACAAACGGATTTGTATTTATTTCTAATGAAGTTGATGGCAAGACAACTTTCGTATGTGCTTCCAGCAAAGAAGCAATCCAGAAGGGCATCAAAGCAGGTGATATCGTGAAGATGGCTGCTACAATGTGTGGCGGTAATGGTGGCGGTAGACCTGATATGGCACAGGCTGGTGCAAAGGATGCTTCCAAGATTGATGAAGCAATCCAATCCATTAAAGAAAAACTGCAATAAGTGATAAAAGAGAGCGCACTGCTCTCTTTTATTGTTTCTTAAGATTTCCTTTATTTCTCATAATTTTTGCTTTTGGCTTTCTATACAATTTGTATATTTTAGAGTAGAATAGAAGCAATAAGGAGGATTCTATTATGGCTCAAAAAAGTGTTACAGAAACAATTAGCTTTTCAGCAGAAGAATTAAGACGTGAGAATATCCGTGAAGTACTGAAACATGTTGAAAAGGCATTAAATGAAAGAGGGTATAATGCAATCAATCAGCTTGCTGGATACCTGATCAGTAATGATCCTGCTTATATTTCTTCTCATAACAATGCTAGAAGTGTCATTCAGTCAATTGAGCGTCATGAAATCATTGAGGAACTCGTTCGTTTCTATTTAGAGGAGCATGATAAATGAGTAAATACCTTGGATTAGACCTGGGTAGTGTTACTTGTGGAGTTAGTTTTTCTGAGACTGGTTTTATCGCATCTACTGTAAAAACAATACGCTTTAAACCAGATGACTATGATACAGCGATGGATCGTGTATTAGAAGTGGTTGAAGAAATGAAACCAGATGTCATCGTACTTGGACTACCATTGCTTGAAAATGGAGATGTTGCGGAAAGAGCTCAAATCTGCCTGGAGTTTGGAAAAGTTTTAGAAGTTGAAAGTGGAATTCCTGTAAAAATGCAAGATGAAAGAAATACAACACAGGAATCTGAATCAATTCTACTGATGGCAGATGTTTCCAGAAAACATCGTAAAAAGAAAATTGATCAGTTAGCTGCTGTCCAGATTTTACAGCGCTATCTAGATTCACATTAAAAGGCGCAAAACGCCTTTTGCTTTGATAGGAGAATGAACATGGAAGATACAAAAATTATGACAATCACTGACGAAAACGGTCAGGAAAAAGAAGTTGAAATCATTTTAACCTTTGAAGATGACAAGAACAAAAAGAAATATGTTCTTTTTACTGATGCTAATACAGATGATGGAAATGTATATGCATACAGCTATGATGAAGATGGCAATATGATTGACATCGAAGATGAAGAAGAATGGAACATGTGTCAGGAAGTATTAGGTGCTTTTTTAGAGGAAGATGAATAATGGCTGAGAATAACACAAGAAAGGATCAAATCATCGATTACGATGAACTCGATGAATTGCCTGATGTTGTTCTTGGGGAACAGACGCTTGCCATGCGTAAATTACGTGAAAATGGCAAACCAGTTATAGATACAAAACCAAAGCAGCAATCTAAGCAGAATAAAGCTTTAGATGAAGTAAATGTATATGATCAGACAACAGGCATTCCTAGTGTTGAAGAATTGCTGAAACAGAAGATTGAACAGTCTGAAATGGCAAAGGCTGATTCTGCACAGGAAAAAACAGTTGTTTTAGAAAAATCTGTAGATGATGATCTTCATTTAGAAGAATTGAAAAAAGGGCAGAAATATAGAAACGGTACAAGAATTGATTATCTTGGAAATGAAGTTGAAATTGAAGACTTCAACCCAAATACTGCACGTTATAAAATCGTAGATAATGGCAGAACAAAATGGGTAACAGACAAGAACCTGAAACTGATTGATCCTGAAATTCCTGTTTCTCTGCAAGATGAAGACCCTGGAGTCAACGACGAATTGTCTCCTGTTCTAGAAGAAGAAAATCAGGAAACAAAAGCGATTCCATTAGAAACAAAAAATGAAAATATTAATGCGTTAGATTCTGTATATACAGGTACAGCAAGTATTCCAAAACATGCTAGAACAACAAAACAGAAGGTCATTCCAACAAATCCAGTTCCATTTGAAGAATTATATAAAGATGCATTTGTTTCCAGTGGTGAAACAGATGAAGAAAGGGCAATCCGTATGAAGAAAAGAAAAACAACACCAATGATTCAGAAAATCGTTACTGTTATTATTGTTGTTCTTTTGGCAATTCTTTGTGCTGGTGTCTATTTGATTTATTCTGGTTTACAACCAGTGACTTCTACAAGTGAAGAAGTGAAGTTTATGGTAGAAGATGGCTCTACTGTAAAAGACGTTGCGAAAAAGCTGCAGGAAGAAAACATCATTAAGAATGCTGATGTTGCATATACTTATGCAAGATTGAATCACTTGACTGATGTGAAGCAAGGTTTGTTTACATTAGATAAAAGCTGGGGGATCAAGCAGATGTTTACGTATCTGAACGATCAGAATGCAGCTAGAAGAGATCAGGTTTCTGTGACTGTGATCGAAGGTGACTGGGCAAAAGATGCTGCAAAAAAGTTCAGTGAAGTTACAAATGTATCCAGTGAAGATTTATTAGCATTATGGAATAATAAAGACTGGATTGTTTCACAGAAAGAAAAATATCCATTCTTGACGGATGATATGTTTAAGAGTGGTGTTCGTATCTATCTAGAAGGATATCTTGCTCCGGATACATACTATGTCAATAAAGAGACAACTGCAGAAGAAATCACAACAACACTTCTTGATCAGTCTTTGACAATCTTTAATAAGTACAAGGATCAGATTGCATCTAGTAATCATAGCATTGCGGATATCTATACAATGGCATCTATTATTCAATATGAAGCTGGTACAAATCCTGAAGATCTTGCAAAGGTTGCTTCTGTATTCTATAACCGCTTAGCACAAGGAATGAAACTGCAGAGTTCTGTAACTGTATGCTATGCAATTGACTTTGACAAGCTGGAAGATAACTGGCAGGCATGTGAAGTAAATCCTGATTTTGATTCTCCATATAACACATACAAATATGATGGTCTGACACCTGGTCCAATTGAAAATGCTGGAGAAGCAGCAATCAAAGCTGCAATTTCACCAGCAGATACTGATTATTTGTATTTTATGGCTGAAGTTTGTCCTGGTGGAGATGGTACGGTGCATTATGCAAAAACATTAGATGAACATAATGCAAATGTATCGAAATATTTGAAATGTTATTAATATGAAATACAGTTCTTGTGTTTATTTAGTAAAAGATGAACAGTGGCTGTTCTTAAAAAGAAACAAGAAGAAAAATGACGTCAATCACAACAAGTATATTGGGGTTGGCGGAAAGTTAGAAGAAAATGAGACGATGGAACAATGTGCATGCAGAGAAGTGTTTGAAGAAACAGGATTGCATGTACATACATTAGAACATTATGGAACCATTCGTTTTCATTATCCGCATTTCGAAGATGAAATATGTGAGATTTATTTATCATATGATTTCAGTGGAACAATCCATTCTTGTGATGAAGGTGAACTAGTGTGGATTCCGCAAGATCAGATTTTTACACTTGACTTATGGGAAGGTGATATTCTTTTCTTAAAGAAAATGTTACGGAAAGAACATTTTGATTTTGATCTTACATATGATGCATCGGATCGTTTAATACAATGCGTGGAGAATACAGTATGAAACCATTAATTATAGGAATTGCTGGTGGTTCTGCCAGCGGAAAAACATCTATTTCTAGACATATTCAGGAAAAATTTTCTGATTTGACTAGAGTACTTGTCATCCGTCAGGATGATTACTATAAGGATCAGTCTCATAAGCCTATGAGTGAAAGAATCAAGACAAACTATGATCACCCAAGTGCTTTTGACAATGATCTTCTTGTACAGCAGGTACATGATCTGATGAATGGAAAGCCTATTGAAAAACCAACCTATGATTTTGTAAATCATACAAGAAGCGATGTGAGTGAATGCTGCTATCCATGTGATGTTTTGATTCTTGAAGGGTTATTCATCTTAGAAGATGAAAGTCTTAGAAATCTATTGGATATCAAAGTGTTTGTTGATACGGATGCAGATATTCGTTTTATTCGAAGATTGAATCGAGATGTACAGGAACGTGGCAGAACAATGGAAAGTGTCGTGAATCAATACATGTCTACGGTTCGCCCAATGCATGAATCATTTATTGAACCATCAAAACGATTTGCGGATATTATCATCCCTGAAGGTGGTGCAAATACTGTTGCAATTGATTTGTTAAACACAAAAATTTCTAGCATACTGACAAGTGAAATGCTATAATACGAAAGCATGTAAAAAGGAGTAGAACAATGGCTGAAGAAAATAAAATCTATGTCACTGAAGAAGGTCTGAAAAAATTACAAGATGAATATGATAATCTGGTTCATGTAGTCCGTGAAGAAGTTAAGGCTGAACTTGCTGAAGCTCGTTCACAGGGTGACTTGAGTGAAAACGCTGACTATGATGCTGCTAGAGAAAAGCAGGCTGAAGTTGAACATCGTATCCAGGAATTGGAAAACATGTTACAGGTTGGACATTATGAAATCATTTCTACACAGAAGAAGGGTAAGAAGAATGTTCAGATTGGTAGCACAGTTACATTGAAGTTCATGGATACTGAAGAAGAAGCTCAGTATCATATCGTTGGTTCAACAGAAGCTGATCCATTAAATGGTAAAGTATCAAACGAAACACCTTTAGCACAGGCTATCTTAGGAAGCAAAACTGGTGATGTTGTTACTGTTGAAGTTGCTAAGCCTTACAAGGTTACAATTCTAAACATTAAGTAAGTTGGAAATTTTCCAACTTTTTTTTTGGAACTTTAGAAAAATACGTGAATAACTATATTGTAGGAGGTTAAGTTATGAACCAGAATAGCATTCACAATATAGAGCATTCTTATCAGTTTCATCCTGTTTTCTTGAATTCTATAAATGATAAAAGAATCATTCATTGGATTGAATCCATCACTCATCTTAAAATTCAATCCATAAAAAAGCATCATTCAACTGATGCTGAAGATGATGATTCTGTTGTATTTGAAGTCGTTTTTGAAGGGTCAGACGACGTATATACTATCATCATTAAACTTGGCAAAAAGCTTCTAAAAGACAAAATCATAAATCAAAATACACAAAATGCATATGAAAAGACAGTTTTTGATTATCATCCTTCTTCTTGCAGGAATTTTAAGTGTTGATCTTACACCAGTTGCCTTATCTGATCCTGAAAATACACGAATTCATGTTTCTATCAAAGGTGCAGTTGAAAAAGAAGAAACAATCAGTTTAAAGCAATATGCAACGGTACAGGAAGCAATTGACCAGATTCGGCTCAAAGAGAATGCTGATATTTCTTCTCTTAACCCAAACATGGTATTAAAAGATGCCGACGTATTATCGATACCATATCAGACAGATGAAAAAGAACTCCCACGCGTTTCTATCAACCAGGCAACACGTGAAGAGCTGCAGCAGTTAGATGGTATTGGTCCATCAACTGCAGATGCAATTATTCAATATCGTGAGGAACATGGTCTGTATCAGACAATTGAAGATATCATGAAAGTCAAAGGAATTGGAAATGCAAAGTTTGAGAAAATCAAAGAGAAGATTACGTTATGACTTCGTGTAAGAATCATTGTGTATTTTTATCTCTTCTTATGTTTCTTTTTTCTTTGTGTTATCAAAAGATATTTGTTTTATCTCTTTGCTGCTGTATTGTTCTTTGGATACTTCGTACAAAAGATCATAGCTTTTTATTTGTATGTATTATTTTAGCGATATTTTCTATACCACGAGGATATACAAGATATCCTGACATGAAGGAAGCAAAAGCAATCCAGGTTTCTTCTTCGTATGCAGTTTTAAAAAGTGGAAATCAAAAGGTTATTGTCTATACAAAAGAACCTTTATTTTTTGATTAGACGTTTGGTGCACACTCGTGACTTCAGTCGTGAGTAAACCAAACAATATAGTTAGCGTATAGAGAAATTTGTACGTAGTGG
>JABLTL010049335.1_pt1 | contig 41663 bp, 35 predicted proteins | sample 7160151 | NCBI WGS metagenome assembly JABLTL01 (sample SAMN14651223, study PRJNA627086) | human gut metagenome | isolation source: feces | host: Homo sapiens | reverse complement strand
TCCAGAATAGAACTGGAGTGGCGCCGCTAACGCTGCGCCACTCCGCTTAAAATTTAATATTTCCTACATAGGGGCTTTTTTGTGCTGTCCGTATAAATTGGGGCAGTTCAGTCTTGGTTGTCCGCTCAGCCTACCGGCAGGACGGTCTTGCCATACTCTGCGTTCAGGATCTGGGCCACAGCGCTGTAGATGGCGCAGGCGCCGCAGAAGATGCCCACGCAGCCGGCGGCCAGGTGGATGGCGTGGACACCGGTGAAATCACCGATGGAGAGCAGGAAGAAGAGGACGGTCAGGGAGCCAAAGACCACCTGGGTGAGACGGTTGTGCTTCAGGGTGCCGATGAACATGAACAGGCTAAAGATGCCCCAGAGCAGCAGGTAGAAGCCCAGGGAGGTGGAATCTCCGGCGGCGATGCTGTCGAAGGGGCAGACCCAGATCAGGACCAGCGACCACCAGAAAAAGCCGTAGGCCACAAAGGCGGTGCCGCCAAAGGTGTTGCCGTGGCAGAATTCCAGGATTCCGGCGATGATCTGAGCGGCGCCACCCAGGGCGAGGCCCATGGCGACGATGACGATGGACAGGGGGATGATCTCCGCGTTGTGGAGATTGAGCAGGATGGTGGTCATCCCAAAGCCCAGCAGCCCCAGAGGGCCAGGATTGACGGGATTCAATTTTTCAGCAGACATGAGGTTCCTCCTTCTATGGTTTGATTGTGTGGCAGCACTCCGTTCCCGGTGGGATCGGAGATTGTTAAAAATTATACTAAAAATCCCGCCCCGGCACAATCTTTTTTCCACATTTTTGTTCTTTCTGGGAATACGCACAAAAAATGATGATGTTTTTTGCGCATTTTCACCAGGCTATATCTGATGAAAACCGGAACTTTTCCGCTTTGTTTTTCTTTTGAATTTTTATGATTTCGGTCTATTCCTGCACATGCAAGTGGTTTTCGCCATTTGCAACTCATGTGCAGGATTCTTCAGTTTTCTGACAGACTTGATAGAGCGTCTCCACGGACACGCCGAAGCACTGGGCTAACGTCAGCAGTTCAATGTCCGTGATGAACCGTTTTCCCGCCTCCATCCGCTGTACCGCATTTTTATCTAAATCCAACCCCAACAGCTGCAGCTGATCTGCCAGTGCCCGTTGAGAAATCCCCATTTCCTTCCGCAGGCGTGCCACTGCCGCGCCGCAGAGATTGTTTCGCCCGTTTGGTGCTTTATTGATAAACATACGCTTCTCCCTAGGTTTGACATTTTCTGCTTGTCAATCTGGATATAATTGTATGATACAATGTCGAAATGGTAGACATTTACTGAATGCTTTCAACTAGAAAAAGGAGATGTTTCTGATGAATCAAACTATGAAAAATGCTTTGTGTCCTTGCTGCAAACACACCATTGGCGAATTTGATAAAGTCTGTCCCATCTGCGGCAGCCGCACCGGATATGGGAAGCGGAAGACCGCCCAGTTTTTGAGCCTTCAGGCAGGCGGTCTGTTGTTCCTGCTCTTGCTCTATGTCTTCATTCAGTGCAGCGGTCCCTATGGCACCTTTTACTCCTTTTACACCCAGGAAGGCCAGCTTGTCAGCAGCTTGATCGGCATTTGCTTCGTCCTGGCCGCCGCCATCGTGGCCGTGTGCGGGTTCTATCACTATCAGCACATCAAAGAACTGCGCAGTGCGGCCGTGGTCAAGGCCAGAGCAAAGGAGGGGAAGGAGCTTTCCTGCTGCATGAACGACTGCCGTTTCTGCAAGAGCTGTGACCGGGATACGGTGAGCGGTTGGCCTCGTGTCTACTGCCATTGGCACCTGCGGGAGATGGATGCGCGGGCGATTTGTAGCTATTATCGCACGGCTTTGGATGAGACATCGAAGACAGTACAACATTAAGAAAGGAATGTTGAAAATGAAACGAAGCAAGCGAAAGCTGACCGCCGCGTTCTGTACCATCACCCTGTTGCTGATGGCATTGGTCAGCGGCTGCGGCAACGGGGCTGCCAGCACAAAAGAGGGAACGGAAGGGCTGACATATGAGCCTTACGAGGGTTCTTATGTTGTTACCGGTTACAGCGGTTCCGAGGTAGATGTAGTTGTTCCGGATACTTATAATGATATTCCTGTCGTCAAAGTTGGCCGGGAGGTATTTTATAATTCCGATATTCAATCCATTGTTTTGGGGAGGAATGTGCAGGAGATTGGCTACGACGCCTTTGATGGTGCATCTATGCTGAAATCGATCACCATTACTTCAGAAGGGATAGATATGGGGGAAATTGAAGGTTGCCATAATCTGGAAGAAATCAACTTTTCAGCTGATGCTTATGCAACAGACATCAAATTAACAGATTGCAGCGCGATAGCCTCCATAGCACTTCCAGAGGGTCTAGTGAAAGCTTCTTTTTCATCCTGTGGTATGTTGAAAAATATCGAATTGCCGGAAGGGGTATCAGAGGTATTCCTTGGAAATTGCGCTGCGTTATCCGATGTCGATTTCTTACCCCAAGGTGTAGCCACCGTCTACCTTCACACTTGTAATGGATTAACAGATGTTGTATTGCCTGATGGCCTACAAGAAATCTCGATTCAAAATTGTGAGAATCTTTCTTCTGTTCAGCTTCCCAATACGGTATCTGTAATTTCGGAGATGCAGAACTGCCCAAAGTTATCTTCCATCAACCTTCCCGATTCATTAACGAAAATCGGACATTTTGCGTTTAAAAATAGCACCTCGATTTCGGAACTCGTGATTCCTGCGTCTGTGACATCTGTTGGGATGGATGCTTTCTATGGATTTGGCAGTAACCAGAAAATCGTGATCACCGGGTCTACGGACGGTTGGGATGACTTCCGGAAAGAATGGGAAGAAACTGGGACAGTGATCTATTCTGATGTGACTGGGTATTGGGCAGGAAACTGTGACGCACAGATTGAATACAAAAACGGTTGACATCCTGTCGATTCCATATTTTCTACGCTGAAAATCCACTCTTTCTTTTACCAAAGTCCCGCCTATCTACATGGGTAGGTGGGGCTTTCAGCTAGATTCAGGAGGTGTACTGCGCAGTGTATATTGTCTATTTCATTCCGCTTTTCGTCATTGCTTTTTTAGCCATAGCGGTATTTAGCAGCTATTATATCTTTTTAGAATGGTTATCCGGCATCATTTACTTCTTGGCAAACCCTGCCTTCATCAAATACTTTCTCATCAAGATCGGGATATTTGACCTGATCCTCCCCCTTATCAAGAAACGCCCCAAAAAACAGATTTTGAACGTTTGCCTGCTGGATGCCGCAAAAACCTTTGCCCTTATCCGTCTTTTCTGCGTCATTATGCCGTACTACCAAAAATGTTGGAAAAGTGCTTTTTCTTTGCTCTTTGACATCACGCTCCTCACAATCCTCATCCTTCTTATTGTCGTCTTTGGTGCACTCGCCGACATCATGACCCTTCGCTTTGCCTTCGCACGGTATTGGGATATGGAAAGGTTTACAGGGTTTGCCGGCGGACCAATCACCTGCTATCTCTTTTACTTGGTTCCTAAATTCTTTCTTGATATCCTTCTCCTTATCTTTTAGTAACAGCAACTGTTTGTTCTTGCCTGAGACCTTTCAGCATTTTTTAATCCATCTTTATCCCAATATAGATTGAACCCCACCGCCCCCCGTGCTATAGTAAGGGCAGATGAAACCGATGGGAACCCGCGGGTTCCTGTCCTGCGACTACGAAAGAAAGGTGCTCCTCATGAAGAAAAGACTGTATCGAATTGAATCTGGCAAAATGCTCGCTGGTGTCTGCGGGGGGATCGCAGAGTATTTCGACATTGACCCTACGCTGATCCGTGCCCTGTGGGTCCTGTTCTGCATCCTGGGCGGCAGCGGTATCCTGCTCTACATCATCCTGGCCGTCCTCATCCCCAGCGAAGATGATCTGACCTGACGGCTGGCGGGATGTCCAACCTCTTGAACAGAAAACGCGTTTGCGAAAAGACGTCCGACTAGGGTCGGGCGTCTTTTTTGGCGACATAATTGCTTCTGATAGAAAACTAGGTTGAAAAAATCATCAAATTATGTTAAAATAGGAAAGAAACATCCCCCCTCAGCCCTATTGTCATCGGGAGGTGTCCTATGGATCCAGCCTTACAGAGCGCGTTAGTGGAAGCCGTCCAATCGGTGGCCACCCCCACCTGGGCAGACATCGCCACGGCCCTCATCGCCTTTCTCGCCCTCATCGGAACCATCGTCATGGCGTTCCTGCAAAACCGCATCGCCAAGCAGCAGACCATCATCGCCGCCAAGCAGGCGGATATCGCCGACCAGCAGAACAAGATCGCCCTTTTCGAGAAGCGCTACACCCTCTACGACCAGGTGGGGCGGTGTACCACCTTCGCCTTCCTGCTGGAGGAGTTCGGCACTCTGGAGAACTTTTTGTGGCTGTACAAGGCTGCCTTCGCCGACACGGGCCGGACCGATCACAATGTGTCCCTGGACGACGTGATGGAGCTGAACCGGAAGACTCTGGCTGTCACGAAGCAGGCGGACTATCTGTTTGGCAAGGAGCTGAGCGAGAAGATTGCCGGGTTATGTGCCCGCCTGGTGCTGTTGGTGTCCTTGATGGAGTTCCCGCAGGCCGACCAAACGGTCTACGCGGATCGGAAGGAGAGCTTTTGCACCTACGCCAGAGAATTTGAAGAACAACATATGCCACTGCTGGAAGCCCGGCTCAATATCAGATAAAAAACCATCCCATTCGCACACGCAACGAATGGGATGGTTTCTATTTTGAGCTGAAACCGATCGGTATCAGATTAGCCCCAGTTGTCTGCCCAGTTCTCGCCCCAATCGGCGGCGGGGTCATAGACTTCGGCTTCCCAGCCAGCGCCGAACACCTTGCCGTCAGCGTTATAGGCCTTGCCGTCGTCGCCCACGGTGTATCCATCGGGCAGGTAGAACAGGCTCACGCCGTCATAGTAGGTCAGATGGCCGCTGCTGTTCTCGGAAAAGGCCGCGGTACTCAGATCGGTGTAGGAAGCGGCATCTCCGTCTCGATAAAAGACCCCTTCGTAGGTGCCGTCCGGAGACTGGGAATCGCTGTCCTCAAAGAACAGGGTGAAGCTGTTGTGATCGTCAGACATGCACACGTAGGCGTAGCCGTTGAGGAACAGGTAGATACCCTTGCCGTCCATCTGGTCAGCCAGGCTGCCGCTGGTCATGCCGTCCTTGCTGTAGGCCAAATATTCCATCCGGCCAGAGTCGATGACCAGGGTTTCCCCCAGGGCGTCCTGCCACACACCGTCCAGCTCGTCGATGGGCCACTCGTACAGCTCGCTCTCGCCTTGGCCAAAGTGGGCGCCGTCCAGACCCTCCCGGTCGGAGGAACCGTTCTGCCGCAGGGTCAGGCCGCCGTCTTCGGACAGGAGGTCGTAGTTGAAGTTGTCATAGTCCAGCAAGGGCTTGCCGGTGTCCTCGGTATAATCCCCTCTGCCCACTCTGCCGTAATAGGTGCGATAGCCATAGGTACCATCCTCCGTGTCGATGACCAGGGTGTTCCCGTCGTCGTCCACCCAGCCGCCGGCCAGCTCTTCTGCGGTCATGGAAGAGGAACTGCTGTCGGTGTTGTCAGTGGTATCTTTGGGGGTGGAAGCGGCGCCCGTGTCCGAGCTGCCGCCGCAGGCGGTGAGGGACAGTGCCAGCGTCAGCGCCAGCACCAGTGCTGTGATCTTTTTCATGTTCTGCATGTTCTCCAAAATGGTTACTGTTTCTCTGCCGCGATCTGCTCTGTGGAGGTCAATTCGCCGTTCTTGGCGCTGTCCACCAGGTTGCCGTCCGCATTGTCCAGCCGCAGGGTGTCCCCACTGCCGTCATAGCGCAGGGTCACGCTGTCCTTGTCCGCCTGTGCGGTGCCGGACTCGATGACCTCATCCTCCGAGTTGACAAAGGTCCAGGTGGCGTCGTCGTAAATGTGCAGCCAGCGATGCTCCTGCTCATACCACCACAGCCCCACATAAGCGCTGATCTCAGGATGTGCCTGGTTGGGTTCGCTCTGATACACAAAGCCCTCTTTGTCCTCCCAGTACCACACCCAGGTGATGATCTTCTCCCCCTGCTTCAGGGTCAGCGTGGCGTCGCTCTGGCCATCTCCGTTGCGATCCACAAAGGAAATGCTCTCATACGCTTTGGCCGCGGACTCCACCTTTTCCGGGTAGGTCAGCTGAGTATACAGGGTGGGGGAGGCGCCGCTGGAGGTCTCGTTCAAGTCCACTCTGTCGTCATAGGTACAGACATAGACTTCCTTTTCCGCACCCATCTGGACGAGAGCCTTCTGGTCGTTGATGATACCCCAGGTGGTCCAGTCCGCTCCGGCGACCGGCTCTGAGGTGTCAGGGGCGCTGGACGGGGCAGATTTGCTGGCGGCCGGTGCCGTTCCGCCGCAGGCAGTCAAGCTCAGGCAGAACAGGCCGGTCAGGCACAGGGTGCCCAGGGTTCGATTCCGATGTTTCATGGTCTGTTTCCTCCTCTATGTGGCGCATCGATCACTCCACGTCCTCCAGGCGCAGGTTGGAGAACACATCCTGGTAGGTCTGTGCCAGCTCGTCGGCTGCATCCATGGTGGAAGAAAAGGCGTACAGGTAAGTATCGGTATCCGTTGCGGTCATGAACACCGTCCACATCCGCATATCTTCATTTGCGCCGGAGGTGAAGGTGACCACATAGACCGGATAGGTCAGGTTGGCCGTGTATGTGCTGTTCTGCTCGCAGGACTGAACCTTGCAGTTGTCCGACTGTGCCAGGGCAGTGGCAGTGGCAACAGCATAATCTTCCGCGCTCTGCCCCTCTGCCTGGGTGGAGGGATAAGCGCTGTTGATGATGACCGTGCTGCTGTCCTGAGTCATGTCCTCATAGTAGTAGCCGCCATCGTCATGGTTCTCTGTCTTCAGGTTCTGCATATTGGTGAAGGGCAGTGCGCCGCCCATGAGCACCGGAATCTGCTTGGTGCTCTGGTCGCCCTGCTTTTCCGGCTTCTGGGTGGGCGTCTCGGTCTTGTCAGGGGTCTGGGTGGAGGTGTCGGGGGTGGCTTCCGACTTGTCTGCCGGCTCGGCTTGGCTGGCGGCGGGCTTGGTGTCTGTCGGGGCGGAGGACGCTGGAGCGGGGTCCTTTCCGCCGCAGGCGGTGAGCAGGCTCATAGCCAGAGCGAGCGTCAAGATCATCCATCTTTTCTTCATATGTTTTCTCCTTTTCCAAAATTCCTGTGTTCAGTCTCGTTCTGCCATGGCTAAGATTTCGTCATGGCTCAGTTCTACGGTTTCAAATTGGACAAAGATCCCGTTCGTGCTGACACGATTCCAAATCTCCGGTCTGGCCAGCGGTCGAAACCGGATCTTATCCAAATAGGGCTTCATATCCAACAGCAGACAGCTGCCGGACACATAGTCTACTTGCAAAATGTGATCGTCCAACGCACGCACCGCTGCAATGTAACTTCGGCGCAACTGTCTTTCCTCCTCTCTGTCCGCAATCCGCATTAGGCAGAAAAAATCCACCGTACAACGGTAGTGTACCGTGGATTTCTTTTGAAAGATAGTAACCAAAGGTTAGGGTTTCCGCTCCACCAGCTCCAGCAGCCGTCTGCGCTTGGTGCGGGTGTCCCCTGTGATTTGCAGCTTGGAATAGATCTGATTCATATACTGCTTGACCGTCCCCTCCGACAAAAACAGCTGCTGGGCGATCTCCCGGTTGGTTAAGTGCCGCGCCATCAGCTGGGTGATCTCCACCTCCCGCCGGGTCAGCTGCTCCAAGGCGGCGGGACGAGCACCTTGCTCTCGTATCTGGGCGCAGCGGGTTTCGTACGCCTCGCCCAAAGCAGTCATCTGTGCGACCTGTTCCGTCTGGGGCAGGGTGGGCAGCAGGCCGCGCAGATAGCGGAAGTTTTCCACAAAGGGGAGGATAAAACCGTCCGCTCCTGCTGCCTGCAGTGCTTCTTCCAACAGCGGCTTGGCCTCGGCCGCTTTGTCCAGCATGGCGTAGGCGGCGGCGGTCTGGAGGCGGATATGCAGTTCCGCCAGCGCGTAGTGCATTCCCTGACACAGCTGCAGCAGCCCCTCGCTCCGACCGATGACCTTGGCGTAGGCCCCCTGCGCCAAATACACCTGATTTTCGATCAGCTCCATCATGGGACGGCAGGGCGCCAGAAAGTTGACATTGGACAGCTTGTGCTCCCGGAACAGGGTAGGCGCCTGCTCCGGCTGACCCACCAGGGCGTAGTAATAGGCGCAGATGCTCTCAAAGATGTGCAGCCACATGGTGTTATGGCTCTGCATCAGCTCTTTTCGCTTTTGCGCGAAGGAATACCGCTCCTGGGTGTCCACGCAGAGGGAGAGCCGCCGCTCCAAAAAGTCACAGCAGAGGGCCATGTTCTCCTGCCCGTTTTCGGCGATGCGGGCGTAGGCCCGCTCCAACAGGATGCTGGTGTCCGCGAAACGCCCCTGCAGAAAGGCCGCCTCGCCGCTCATCACCAGCTCCGCTCCGTCGCCATGGCCCTGGGTCAGCTTGTAGTAGTGGGGCATGCAGTCGTTCATCTCCGCCAGCTCCTTGTCCAGCGCTCCCGGTTCCCGGTGGAACATCATCAGCACCGACGGCGACCCAAAGGTCCAGCTCCCCTCGTTGCGGATGCTCACCGCCGGACGGGACATTTGGGCGCTGGCGCTCCGGTGGAGACGGCTCATCTCGGTGATGTCGTTGTACATCAGGAAGCTCAGGATCAGGTCCCGTTCCCCCAGCAGGTTCCCCCGCTCCTCCTCCGGCCACTCCGGATGGGTGCGGATGGCGTCCTCCAGCAGCCCTTTCAGTTCCATCATCTTGGGGATCTGCCGCCAGGTGAACATCCGGCGCATGAGCACCAAAATGGTCAGCGGATGCTCCTGCAGCACCGCTTTCGGACACCGCTCCAAAAACGCCAGCACCGTCTCTGGTTTCAGCGCAGCCAACAGGATACCGGCGTCCGCCTGGATGACCTGGAGGGCAGCGTCATAGTTGCCGCAGGCCTGATAGGCGGCCAGGGCGTACAGATACTGTTGGTGGGCTTGATACCAGTCGCCGTAGCGGCTGCGGTAGGCGTTCTGTTTGGAGACGTCCAGCTGAGCGAACGCCCGCTCCGCACAGGCCTTCATCATGTGGTGGAACCGGAAGGTTACGCCGTCGGACAGGCGGGTCACAAAGGCGTTTTGCTCGGTCAGGGCGGCGAGGGTCTGGTTGGTCTCCGGGTCTTCGGTGATGAACCGTGCCATCTCCGCGGAAAACTCGTCGGCCAGCCCCATGACTGCCAAAAACTCCTGCCGCTGGGGAGAGAGGGGGTCGATGAGGGCGTTGAAGAACATCTCATAAATGTCCGACTGCGTATCGGGCAGGGTCCCCTGTTCTGCGAAAAAGCACAGGTTCAGATAGACCGCGGAAAACCACCCCTCGCTGGAGTGGAGCAGGGCGGCGATGTCCTCTTCCTGTAAGGGTGTTCCACAGCGGTGTGCATAAGTGGCCAGCTCCCGGTGGTTCAGACGCAGGTGTTCCACGGTGATTTGATGGAGCTTCCCGCCCAGCCGCACCACCTCCCCGCGGGGGAGGAACCGGTCCCGGCTGGCCACGATGACGTGGACGTTCTCCGGCAGGCGGTTGGCCAGGATGCAGAAGAAGTCCACGATGCGGCCATCGGTCATCAGGTGGAAGTCGTCGATAAAGAGGTAGTATGTGACGGAACCGGTCAGGGTGAGACAGAGGTCGTCCACCAGCAGGCTGGCGCTGGCGGTGTCATCGGGACAAGGGTACTGCTCCAGAAAGGTCAGACCGGCAAAGGCAAAGGCTTTTTGAACGCTCTTCCAGAAGATGGGCACGTTGTCCGAATAAATGCTGACCCGGATGGTCTGCACTGCCGGGTCTTCCTTGACCTGTTCCGCCAGATACCAGCGGATGGCTGTGGTCTTCCCGTAGCCCATGGGCGCAACCACCGTGGTCAGGGCACAGCGCCCGATGGGGGTCAGGCTGTCCCGGAGGCGAGGAGAGATGTAGAGACCATTTAAATTCTGTTTTCGTTTCGCCATGTGTCTTGTCCTCGTCTTTAAAATATCTTAATGATTGTAGTTATTTTATCATACAATGTCCACTGCGAAAAGAGATACAGTCCCTCTTTTTTGCCCAGCAATCTCCCCCAGTCCGGCCGCCCGTTCCCTTGACAACACCTCATATCCTTTTTATAATGTGACCGAATCCCAAAATCCGTTCTCCCATTGGTGGGAGCGGCTTTTTCCGCCATAAAGTTAGAGACAACTAACCGTAAGAAAAGGAGGTTCCATGAAGGATCGAGACCTGTCATTTGATCGCACCTGTCACGTGCTCTACTCCAAGGCCTGCAAGAAGCAGATCCAACAAAAGATCGCCCTCCACTATCCACCGGAACAGCGGGAAGCGGTTTGGGAACAGGTCCAGCTCCAGTACGTGGCCGGTCTGCAAAAGACAGCCCAGCTCCGTGCCGGCGACCGGAATCCGTTTTCCTGGAACATGGACTTCTGCCCCTACCCGGACGACAGCGGCTATGAAGCACGCTTTACCCAGTGCGGCATCTGCACGTTGATGAAAAAACTGGGGTTATATGACCTGACACCGGCACTGTGCCACCTGGACTACACCATGAGCGAGGCAGGGGGCGCGACCCGCTTTGTGCGGCAGTATACCCTGGTTTCCGGTGGGCCGTACTGCGACTGCGGATACAAAAAACTGACGAGCGGCAAGGGTGCCGGTCAATGAGCATAAGAAAAGCAAACAGCCTGAGCAGGTCAGCAAATGCTGACGCGCTCAGGCTGTTTTTTATGGGTTTCGGTGGTCAGAGCAGGAACCGTCCCAGCTCCAACGCCCATCCAGTCAAGAACTGCACCACCCGTTTTCCGGTGGACAGGTTGGGCTGGGCCATTCCGTCGGGGAGGGAACGGTAGTGCTCCACGTCCTCCACCACGGCGGCTTGGGCGTCCAGAGCGTCCATGGAGGCTTTCAGTTCTTGGGTGACCTCCGGGCTGTCGATGACCAGCATCAGCTCCGTGTCCAGGTAGGTGCTGCGCATATCCATGTTGAAGGAGCCGACGATGGCCAGGCGGTTGTCGATGGCGATGCTCTTGCCGTGGTAGGAGATGTCGCCGATATACTCGTGGATTTCAAGCCCTGTGTCCACCAGCTCCTGCTTGTGCCGGACGTAATCGCTGGAGGCGAAGGGGTTGCCGTTGGTGGCGGCAGAGTTGAGCAAAATCTGTCCCTTGGAGCCGATCTGGCTCAGCTGCTCCGTCATCCAGTCGTTGGCGATGACGTAGGGGGTGTGGAGGATGACCTGTTTTTTCGCGCTCTTGCACAGCTCCATCAGTTGATAGAACAGCACCGGTTCCTTTACCGCCACCTGAGTGGGGTTAGACAGCAGGGTGATCTTACGGGTGGGCAGGGTGGCGGTGCGGTAGTCGCATGGGGCGGCATAGCAGGCGGGATAGAGGGCTTTCAGCTCTGCCAGCCGCTGGTGCAGCGTCTCCCGTGCCTCCTGGACGGAGGAACGCGCTGCCAGATCTTCGTCATCGTGGAACAGCTTGCAGCAGTCTAAGGCGGAGATGCTGCGGTAGTAGTCCTCCACCTGATATAGGGAACTGTCCGAAACATTCCCCGCGTTATACACCAACACATCCCGATCTCGGTTCTGCCCTCCGCCGTAGCTGCCTAAGAAGGAGTTGAAGCAGTTGCGTCCCCCCAATAGGTAGGCGGTGTGGTCAGCGATGAGGTACTTGTCGTGGAGCCGTCCCATGAGATTCCAGGGCTTCCAGAGCTGGATGGGGTTGTATACCCGAATTTCGATGTTGGGGTGACTGGACAGGGCGTAGAACAGCGGGTTGCGCTCCATGCGCAGGAAGGCACTGAATCCATCCACCAGCAGGCGCACTTGCACCCCCCGTTCCCCTGCGTCCAGCAGGGTTGCCAGCAGGTCGGTGCCCGCTTGGTCGGAGCGGAAGTCGAAGGTGGACAAAATGAGCTGTTCTTGGGCGTGGGCGATCATCTGTAGTCGCAGCTCCAAGGCGGCCTGGTTGTCATCAATGATGGCGGCACGGTCGCTGCCGGTGCCCGCCCCGTAGCAGTCCGAAGCCTGAAAACTGTCCTGGGTCTGGGCAGAGGGGCTGGGCTGATTGGTGTAGGGGGCGATGCTGCCGATGAGCAGGTAACAGAGCAAGAGGAGCAGCAGCGCCAGGATGCCTTTTTTCATTTCCATCCCTCCAAGCAATAGCGGAAAAAGTAACTCTATTCTAGCACACCCTTGCCGGTTGGGGAAGGGGAAAGGAGGTGAGGGGAGGAAGCGGCAGGAATGTGATACTAAATATGAAAGAAATACAATAATTTTCCGCAGCCTCTTTTCAGATGAAATAGAACATGGTATACTATAAAATGACAGTTTGCAGCAAAGTCGGCGCGTATACTTTATGCAAACTGTGCAAAACAACGCAGAAGGGAGAACTTATGAAAAGAAAACAAGTGCTTGCACTGCTGTTGGCGGTGTGTCTGAGCAGTTCCCTCCTGCCCGTTCCCATCTTGGCAACGGAAGGGGCAGCGGAGACGGTTCAGGCGGTGGCCGAGGAGGGAACGGAACCCTCCGACAGTGGTGTGAAATCCGCATCCGACCTGGAGACGGAACCGGGAGACGAGAGAGAATCGCAAGAACCGACGGACGAGTCAACCGTGCCCGCAGCTCCGGAAGGGGAAGAAGCGGAGCAGACTGACCCGACCGAACCGACAGAAGCGGCTAAGCCGACTGAACCCGCGGAGCAGACGGAGCCGACGAACCCGGTGGTGATGGAAGAGCTGGCGGAGTTCCCGGTGGAGACCCTGGGCTATTCCCAGGGCAGCACGGTGATCCAGGTGCAGCAGGTGGACGAGCAATACTACCTCTTCCTGCCGGCGTCCGCGGACAGTAAGCAGCTGAAGCTGAACTGTGACCTGAAAGAGGGACAGCGCCTGTACGTGGCGGGGGACAAGAACCCCGACGGGACAGATGCCACGGAAGGCGTGGCGCTGGACGCTGTGGCCACGGCCAAGGAGGGACAGTACACGCTGAAACTGACCCTGCGGACGGTGCTGGAGGATGGGACCATCCAGACCCAGACCAAAGAGGCGTCGGTGCAGGTGATGCAGTCCGCCAACTTCTCCGCCATTTACCTGACCAGTGGGGCAGGCACCGGCGGACGGACGTATGTGGAAAAGTCCAAAGAGAACGTCATTAAAGAGGGCAGCATGGCGATGTTCACAGCCAGTGGAACGAAGGTCTACGACGATGCGCTGACCCAGATCAAGGCCAGAGGGAGCAGTACCTTTAAGTATTACCCCAAAAAGTCCTATCAGATCAAGCTGAAGGAAAAAACCAAGCTCATCAGCGGCACGAAGAAGGGGAAGACCTGGGTGCTGCTGGCTGGCTACACCGATGCGGTGAAGCTGTCCGACCAGATGTGGAAGGACGTCGGTGTGGCAGTGAACGCACCGTACACGGCACGGGCGGAACATGTGGACCTGTACTTTGACGGGGAGTATCGCGGCATCTACGTCCTGTCGGAAAAGAACCAGATCAACGGCAACCGCATCGACATCACTGACATGGAAAAGGCATACGAGGGCTGCAATGACGACTATAGCAACAAGGAGAATAAGCGGATCAGCAGCGCCAAAAACCGATTTAAAAACCTGTATTATTACACCAATGGCCTGACCGACCCGGAACAAAAGGGCGGTTTCCTGCTGGAGCTCAATGGCGTAAAGGGCGATGAGGCCAGCTGGTTCAAGACGTCTATGGGGTACGGCATCAACGTGAAAAGCCCTGAGTTCGCCAGCCAGGATACCATGCTCTACATCAGCGAATATTTCCAGGAGTTCGAGGACGCACTGAGGGCGCAGAACGCGGATGGGACCTATACCGGGCGCAATCCCACCACGGGGCGGTATTATTATGACTACTGCGATCTGGACAGTCTGGTGCAGCAGTACCTGCTCAACACCGTGGCTTCCAACCGGGATGGCTTCTGGCGCTCCCTCTACTTCTATATGGACACCGACGGCATGATGTACGCGGGGCCGATGTGGGACATGGAGCTGACCATGGGCGTCGGCTGGCTCAACGCCGTTTCGGCCGATCGGGATTGCCTGGTGGACACCGACACCGGCGGGGGATGGTGCAAATACCTGATTCAGATCCCCAGCTTCCGAGCGGCGTTGAAGGCAGAGTATGAGGCGCATTTTGCGGACGCGCTCAGCGCACTGCTGGGAGACAGCACCGCGCAGGCCAAGACAGGTCTGGCCTCGTTCCAGGAGCGTGCCGAACGGGCACGGGCTTCTGTGGCTATGGATCACGTGCTCTGGCCCCAGTATCTGCAGGATGGCGCACCCTATGCCGGGTATCCGAAACAGTCCTTTGCGGAGTACAAGGCTGCCGGCAACGTGGCGAAGTTTCACGTTTGGCCCAATGGGACCACGTATGATACCATCGTTCAGGCGCGTGTGCAGTGGCTGACCAAGCATAAGCAGTTTTTGGACCGTTACTTTGGCGCCATGGACGGCAGTCATGTCCACGTGTTCACTGCAACAGGCATGGCGAAGAGCGGCAATCAGCACAGCAGAGTGTGCCGGGAATGCGGAGCGACCGTACAGGAAGCCTGTGGGTTTGCTGCTACAGGCAAAGCGACAGCGCCGACAGCGAAAAGCGCAGGCGTTTGCCAGGGGAAGTGCCCGGTCTGTGGCCGGCAGCGCACCCAAAAGATGACCCTTGAGCAAGGGGAAAGTTTCCGGAGCGGCAGCCTGTACTACCGGGTTTCGGCAAAGGATCAGACCGTCACCGTGACCAAGGGCACCAAGAAGACGCTGACCAGCGTTTCCATCCCGGCCACCGTCTCCTATGGCGGCGTGAAGTACCGGGTGACGGCCATTGGAGCGAAGGCGTTCCAAAAGTATACCAAGCTGAAGAGCGCGTCCATCGGCGCCAATGTGAAGACCATCGGCGAAGGAGCCTTTGAAAGCTGTACGGCGCTGACCAAGCTCACAGGCTGCGCTGGAGTGGAGACCATCGGGAAGAAGGCGTTCTGCTGGGACAAGGTGCTCAAGAGCGTGCCCAAGCTGAGCCGCTGCAAGACGGTGGGGGCCTATGCCTTCTACCGGTGCTATAAGCTCACCACACTGTCCACTGGCACGGCCATCACCAGTGTGGGCGCTTATGCGTTCGGCTATGACAGTGGGCTGACCAAGGTGAGCGACCTGCGGAAATGCGCTTCCGTGGGAGACGGCGCCTTCTATGGCTGCAAAAAACTGCGGCAGATCGGCGGCACTAAGAACCGGGTGAGCCTGTACCGCGTCAGCACCATCGGCAAAAAAGCCTTCCAGGGCTGTACCGCCATGACCAACTTCTACGAAGGGGGCAGCTTGACCAAGCTGGGCGAGAACTGCTTCTATGGCGATAAAAAGTTGAAGACCATCACCTTGAACAGCAAAAAGCTGACCAAAAACAGTGTGGGCAAGAATGCGTTCAAGGGTATCTACAGCAAGGCGACCATTCGGGTGCCTGGCAGCAAGAAAAAAGTGTACCTGACCTACCTCAAGGGAAAGGGACAAGGAAAGAAGGTGAGTATCAAGGGGATGTAACTCCAAGGTTGGCGCGTTGGAGTAAGAACAGGAACCAAACAGTTTAGAGAGGAGAACAAAAATAGAATGAAAAAGCTGTTAGCACTCCTTCTGACCCTCTCGCTGGTAGTCAGTACGCTGCCTGCCGCGGTCTACGCGGTAACGGCAGACGCGCTGGAATCAGCAGTGACGTCGGAAGAAGCGGAGCCTCAGGATCCGGAACGGAACGAGGATACTGAGGAGCCGACAGAAGAGGAACCAGAGGAACCTTCTGCCTCGTCTGAGGAGAAACCGGCGGAAGAAGAGCCGGCCAAGGAGGAACCGACTGCGGAAGAACCTGCCCAGGAGCCCACCCAGGATGCTCCGGCAGCGGCAGAGCCCCAGGCGGCTGCGGAGGAAGATGCTTCTCCGGAGACGGAAGCGGTCACCACGACAAAGAAGATCAAGGTCTTCAGTGAGACCAAGTATCCCCTGACCGAAGGGGTCGTGGAGTCCAAGATCTATATGCGCAACAGCTCCAACGGCAATATCAAGGGGCATATGATTACCATCCAGCCCGACAGCGACGTGACCTTCAAGGCAAGCTACATGGGCTACTATAAGAACGGCAACACGGCGGCAGCGCGAAAGAAGATCGCGGAGAACTGGAGTGCGGACAACTGGGGCATGGCCACGGTCATGAATCAGGCCAAGGCATATGAATCTGCTTCCGACACCCAGAAGCCCGTCATCGCCGCCATCAACGGTGACTACTTCAACATGTCCACCGGCCAGCCCTTGGGCTACCTGATCATGGAGGGCAACGGCAATTTGGGCACCACCAATGAGCCTTATTTTGCGGTGCTCAAGAACGGCAAATACGCCATCCGTGACGCAGGCGAGGATACCAGCGACGTACAGGAGGCCATTAGCGGCCCCTTCTTCTTGGTGAAGGACGGAGAGATCACGGCGCCGGAAGACGGTGGTCTGATCCCGGTGCAGAGCGTGGGTATGACGGCACAGGGGGAAGTGATCCTGTTCGAGGCAGACGGTCGGCAGAGTGACTCGGTGGGCATGACCGTGTATGAACAGGCTGAGCTGCTCCAGCAGGCAGGCTGTGTCAATGCCCTGTATCTGGACGGCGGCGGTTCCGCTACCGTATGCACCCGCAGAGAGGGCACCGACACCTTGAAGGTGCAGAACAGCCCCAGCGACGGCATTGAGCGGACGGTCTCCAGTGCCCTGCTGCTGGTCGCCACTGGCAACAGCGACAACCAGTTCCACCATGCGTCCATCAGCCCGGTGGATGACGTGTATACCCCCGGCTCTGAGGTGGCGTTTACCGCCATCGGTTCGGACAAGCGGGGCGGAAAAGCAGACCTTCCGGAAGGTCTTACATGGGCCCTGTCCCAGGACAGCGCCCATTATGGTGTCATCGACGCCCAGACCGGTGTTTACACCGACAACGGCCAGGAGGCTGAACCCCACGAGGTCACTGTGGAGCTGCACCTGGGCGACCAGGTGGTGGGTACGTCTCAGATCACCATTGCCGCGCCGGATGAATTGAGCTTTATCAATGACGCACTGAACCTGGAGTATGAGGCTCGTTCTGACCTAGGATTGAGCGTTTTCTATCAGGGCCGTCCGGTCCAGTATAAGGCTGGCGACCTGGTGTGGGACATTGCAGACGAACGGGCCGGTACCATGGACGGCAACACCTTCGTGGCAGCGCGCAACAACGAGGCGGGCAATCTGACGGTCAAGTGTCAGGTCACGGTCACGTCTAAATGGAACAAAGAGGTCACGAACCACATCGAAGTGGGCATCGGCACCAAACCGGCAGTCGTCATGGACGGCGGCGACAGTGACGGACTGAACTACAACAACATCGGTTATGTCCACGCGGCAGCCAACGGCGGTGGGCTGGTCTACGAGACCCATGAGGATGACCACGGCGACGTCATCGTGGTACATTATGAGAACCGCGGCGCCATCGGTTCTGCAGAGGTCTGCAACGTGGACAACGGCAAGGTGCGCTTTGGTGAAAAGGCACTGCGGCTGAACTACGACTTCCGGAATATCACCGGCATTGAAGGTGCTTGCCTGGGTTTTGCGAAGGATATCACGGTTGAAGGCAGCCCCACTGCTGTGGGCGTGTGGGTCTATGCACCGGAAGGTACTCCCAACCTGTGGCTGCGCCTGCGGTGCAGAGACGGCAACGGCACCATCCAGACCAAGAACTTCACTCCCAAGAGTGATGAGGTCAAGGACGGCACCAAGGGCGGTATCAACTGGATCGGTTGGAAGTACCTGGAGTGCGACCTGACCGACGTCATCGGCCCGATCACCCTCATTGCCGGTGAGACCTTCCGTGTCATGGACACTAACGGCGGTCAGGGCGATATGGGCACTTGGGTATGTACTAAGGACGACGCAGGCAACGTGTCTGAGGCCAAGTATGTGGGCCACTCCGCAGGGCATCTGTTCATCGACAACCTGCAGTTTGTCTACGGCAACAACCCGGCTGACATTCACAACCCGGTCATCTCCACCATCAAGGGCGGCAGCGGCCAGGGCAAGCAGGTGGAGATCGCTGCGGATGGCTCCACGGTCTTTGACAGCAACACCCTGAACTTCGCTTCCGAGTTCTACGATGTGCAGAATAAGCAGACCTCCGGCCTGGATTTCGCCTACTGCTATCTGGACGGCGTGAATATGAAGGACAGCGACCAGTTTGTTGCCGACCTCAACGATGGCCGCTTCCAGCTCAACGGCGTCAAGCTGGCCAACGGCACCCACTCCATCCGCGTGCTGGTACAGGATAAGTACGGCAACGAGGCCAATGTCACCAGAACCTTTACGGTAAAGGGCGACAACGCCGGTCTGACCTCGGTGGATCTGGAACCGGGCGCAGCAAGCGCTCCGCTGGGCACCGAGTATGACCTGAAACTGACCTCCAACGCAGTGGATGACGTCAAGCAGGTGGACGCGCAGATCGAAGTGGGCACCAACTGCCCAGTGAAGGATGTCAACTTCTCCGAAGGATACACCGGCACTTCGGATTACAACGAAAAGACTGGCATCATCACCTTGCAGGCAGTGCGGAAGGAAGACGCCACCAGCAAGGGCGAGGGCACGCTGGCTACCATCACCGTTCAGGTGCCTACCAGTCTGCCGAACCCCTCCTATGTGACCTATCAGGTGGTCAAGGGCTCGGTCAACTATGTGAATCCCAAGGAAGGCGCAGTGCTCAACACCTTCGCCACCTCCAAGGCCAGCGTGCCGGTGACCGCAGCGTATCAGTTGACTGCTGACGTGATGGTCGTCGGCGGGGAACAGGGTACGATCACTGTCACCGATGCCAAGGGCAACCCGGCCAGCGGCGTGGAAGTCTACCAGGTTGGGGAGACTGACACCAAGCTGGGCGAGACCGATGAGCAGGGCACGCTGACCGTCCGCCAGTTCTGCGAATCCGTCCAGGCATTCACCCTCTACGCAAAGGGCGAAGCGGGCTATTCCTTCCGGTATACCAGCCAGAGCCTGACGCCTCAGGGCGAGGAGAATGGCGCACCTTATCACATTCTGAACAACGCCTCTAAGGACCCCAGCACGTCCCAGAACCTGAGCTGGCTCTCCCATCCCTTGAAGAGTGAGAGCAAGGCCATGGCACAGTATGCGGTCAAGAGCGCCTATGATGAAAAGGGCGAGGACGCATTCCTCACCTGTGAAGGCAAGCGCACCATCAAGGAGTTCGTGGGCAGCAGCAACATTGGCGAAAACAACACCACCGCCATCAACTCCGTCCTCATCACCGGTTTGAAGGCGGATACCGAATACGCCTATTGCGTGGGCGACGGCAAGAACTGGTCTGAGGTCAGAACCTTTACCACCAAGTCGGTGTCCAGCGCGGAGAGCCAGGATCACACCAAGTTCTTCGTCCTGGGCGATACCCAGGCGGAAGGGAACGACCTGTCCAACTTGAAGAAGATCGTCAAGCAGGTGGGCGACGGCTATTCCTTCGGCATCCAGGTGGGCGACAGCGTGGAGAGCACCCAGGTTTATCAGTGCTGGGATGACATCCTCAGCGTCTTCGACTCCTTCGGGAAGGCGGATCTGCTCCATGTCATCGGCAACCATGAGACCTTCGCCGACCCCAAGGCGGAGCGTGCCAACCTGATCTACAACACCCCCGACAACAAGCACTATTCCGTCACCTACGGCAATGTCTACGTGGCCACCATTGCATTCTCGGACAGTGAGGATGAGATGAAGGAGGCTGCCCAGTGGCTGATCCAGGACGCCAAGGCCAGCAAGGCTACCTGGAAGGTGCTGACCATGCACCAGCCGCCTTACTACACCAATACGGTGGAGAGCAGCAATAAGATGGTCAACAAGGTCCTGCCGCCGGCAGCGGAAAAAGCGGGGATCGACTTCGTGTTCTCCGGCCACGACCACTCCTATGCACGAACCTATCCTCTGTGGCAGGGCGACCTGGCCAAGGGCGTGGACGAGTCCAGCGACACCTATTGCGGTGATGGCGTGGTGTACTACATCTGTGGCTCCACCGGTGAGACCAAGTACGGCGTCACCAATAATCCGAACTTCCACTTCGCTCAGGCACATCAAAATTTCAAGGGCTCCTACATCTACCTGACCGTGGAAGCGGATAACGACTCCTTCAAGGTCACCACCTATCAGGGAGATGAAGTGGTAGACACCTACACCAAGACCACCGCTTGTGCTGGCGGCAAGCACAGCTACAACAGCGGCAAGCCCACCGGCACCTATGACAATGGTTACATCTACTGCGACCAGTGCGGCAAGGGCGTCAAGGCTACGTCGATCGGCGTGGGCGGCTATAACGGCTTCATTCAGGACAAGAAGACGGGCGCGGAGATGTTCTTTGTGGACGGCGTTTATCAGACCGGCCTGCTCAACATCGGCGACGAGATGATGCTCTTTGACAAGAATGGCCTGGCCGCCACAGGTTCGATCCAGATCGTAGGGGTCAAGTACAACTTTAAGGACGGCCACTACACCAGCTGTTCGGACAAAAAGGCTGGCGCCGTCACCTTCGGCTTCTGCGGCGCAGATCAGGATATGAGAAACCTGGTCTTCGCGTATCAGAAGGGCAACAAGACCTTGAACGTGGGTCTGAATCCCACTCAGGACAACCCCAGCGGGAAAATGAAGGACTGGGCACGCTATAATGAAGTCTCTTGGCAGATCTACCGCTACGAGATGGAGACCATCCACGTCGGCGAGGGCATCGTCAACCTGGGCAGCTGCTTCGCCAGAACCCCGGTCAAGTCTGCGGCGGAGTCCTTGAAGGACGCGGAGCCGCACCTGAAGACGGTCACCCTGCCCAGCACGCTGACCACCATTGGCGATACTGCGTTCACACACGCCATCGCACTGACCAATATCAAGATCCCCAACGGAGTGACCACCATTGGCAACAGTGCCTTTGAGTTGTGCAGTGCGCTGACCAAGCTGGACATTCCGGCCAGCGTGACCTCTGTGGGGACCAAGGCGTTCAGACGGAGTGGGCTGAGGACCATCCGGTTCCTGGGCAAGACGGCGCCGAAGTTTGGCGACAACATCTTCCGGCAGACCAGCAAAAAGGCGAAGCTGGTGGTTCCCTGCCAGAAGAGCTGGATTAGCGCCGTGAAGACACTGGCCTTCCCCGGTTCTGTCACCTATACGGGCCACCAGAAGGCAAAGGTGGTCAAGACGGTGCAGCCTACCGCTAAAGCCAAGGGCTATCGGCTCATCGACTGCTCCGCCTGCGGCACCAAGAAGGAGAAGGTGGAGTTCACCCTGGCCAAGGGCAAGAAATTCACCCGCGGCAGCCTGATCTATCAGGTGAACAACAAGGACAAGAGCGTCACCGTCACCAAGGCCACCAAGAAGACGCTGACCTCCGTGTCCGTACCCGATACCGTCACCTTCGGCGGTGTGAAGTACAAGGTCAACGTCATCGGCAAGTCCGCCTTCCAGAGCAACACCAAGCTCAAGAAGGTGACCCTGGGCAAGTATATCACCACCATCAGCGACTTCGCCTTCTACAAGTGCTACAAGCTCCAGAAGGTCACCTGCACCAAGGGCATCACCACCGTGGGCAAGGGTGCATTCAACTACAACAAGGCGCTGGTGAGCATCAGCACCCTGCAGAACGTGGTGTCCGTCGGCGACTCCGCCTTCTACAAGTGCTATAAGCTCAACCGCATCGGCGGCGTCAAGAACCGGGTGAGCCTGTACCGGGTGAAGACCATCGGCAGCAAGGCCTTCCAGAACTGCACCGCCATGACCAACTTCTATGAAGGGGGCAGCTTGACCAAGCTGGGCAGCAACTGCTTCTATGGCGCGAAACGGTTGAAGACCATCACCTTTAAGACCACCAGATTGACCAAGAGCAGCGTGGGCAAGGATGCCTTCCGTGGCATCAACGGCAAGGCGAAGATCAAGGTGCCTGCCAGCAAGCTCAAAGACTACAAGACCATCCTGAAAGGCAAGGGACAGGGCAAGAAAGTGACCATCGTGAAGCTGTAATGCCTGGCTCTCCTGCGTGACAGGAGGAGAAAAAACGACCCCTGACGGATTCCGTCAGGGGTCGTTGTCGTGTGCGAGCGTCAAGAGGTGCGGGTGGAGAACAGGGCGCGGAGCAAGGGGGTCAAGGTCTCCAGCAGGGCGCAGTATTTATCTGCCGCGCACACCAGCCACGCCTCCCGGCAGCGGGGCGGGATGGGACAGAGGGGGAACATATGGCGGGCGATGATGTCTTTTTCCACCGGGGTGAGCATAAAATCCTCCTGGGCATTTTTCAGCGCTGTGGCTGGGTGGGTGAACCCGTGGAAGCGGTGTCCGGCGTTCTTTTCGTGCCAGTCGTACAGGAAGTAGTCGTGGAGGAGGGCGCCCCGCAGGAGGGCGTGGGTGTTTACGGGGATGTGGAGCTTGTTGGCCAGGAACAGGCTGAAACAGGCTACTTTGACGCAGTGGGCGAAGACGGTGGTGGAGCCGTGCTGGATGGCCGCCCGTGCCAGCGCCAGCCGACCGGTCCGGTCTAGGTCGGCGATGAGGGTGCGGAGGAGCTGACGCTCTTCCGGGGTGAGTTTGGGTTTGCGCATGGAAGATTCCTCTGGAATAAAGTGTGGTATTCTGATACGAGGCTATCATACGAGGGCGGGTTTGCGGTGTCAAGTATCAAATGATAAAAAAAGATTAAAAATTGTAACAGAGGACGGGACAACGTGACTAGTTTTTTGGTGGATTCGGACAAAAATTCAGTCGTGTTTTTCCGGTAAATGCCTGCATTTTGGATGGACAGAAGGGCGGGAATAGGGTACAATTTGTAGCAGAGAGTATGATTGTGCCATAGTACAGTTATGACACAGAAAGCAGATGGGGGAACGGCCATGTCAAAGATGCAAAAATATACCTTAATGGGACTCATGCTCCTGATCCTCTGCCTGGTCACCTGGGCGCTGGCCACCGGCCTGGGCATCCTTCAGGGCAACGCGGCGGCGGCCGCCGCCAAGGAAACAGCGGAAGGGGTCAGCTACCTGAAAGAGCTGGAGAAGCGGGATGTGGCCGAGGTGGAGACCATCCTCCAAGAGCGGGAGAAGGAACACCAACAGGAGCAGATCCAGACTGGTCAGATCGACGAGTCCTCTGTCTGGGATCAGCTCAAGGATGTGGTCATCATGGGCGACTCCCGCGCGGTGGGGTTCTACTACTTTAAGTTCCTGGATCACAGCCGCGTCCTGGCCACCGGCGGCGCCACCATCGCCGACATCGAGGGGCAGATCGACACCCTGAAAGCCCTCAACCCGCCGCAGCTGTTCCTGTGCTACGGACTGAACGACATCAGCATCGGGTACTGGAAGACCAAGGAGGAGTATATCACAGCGCTGGACGAGGTGATGCAGAAGCTCCACGCGGCGCTGCCCAACACCACTGTCTATATCAGCTCCATCCTGCCTGCCAGAGATCCGGCCTTTGAGCATTCCAACCTGTGGCGGCAGATCCCGGATTTCAACGTGGCCATCAAGGCGTTCTGTGCCGAGGAGGGGTATCCCTACGTGGACAACACCGAGATCTGTGACCAGTACGCCGACCTATGGCAGTACGATGGCATCCACGTGCGGCAGGAGTTTTACGCCCACTGGGGCACCAATATGATCCAGGCCATGCGGGTGTATGGCTGACCGAGAGGGAGAAAGAGAAACGATGGAACGAGAGAAAATACGACGCTGGCTGGTGCCGGCGGTGATGATATTGTCTGTGGTACTCATGGGGTGGTATCTCTGCCAGCTCCAGGGGCAGGATCGCGTCAGCGATGCGAAATTGGAGGACGTGACGGCGGCGGTGACCAAGATGTTGGACACCAAGGCCATGCAGGAGTCTGATTCCCAGATGATCAAGCGGCTGTACGGTCTGAACCCAGCGGATTACGTAGGCATCGCCCTGTACTACCCTGCCACCAACATGGATGCGGAAGAGTTGCTCATCGTTCAGCTCAAGGATGTGAGCCAGCAGGAGACCGTCAAGGCGGCTATCGAGTCCCGGTTGGAGACCCAGAAGAACAGCTTTGAAGGGTACGGGATGGAGCAGTTCGCCCTGTTGGAAAAGAGCGTCGTGGACGTGGAGGGGAACTACATCCTCTTTGTGGTCAACGAGCAGGCGGCGAAGGCCCAGAGCGCCTTCTTGCAGGCGTTGTAAGGAGGGAGAACGATGGTATTCAGCAGTTTGATCTTCCTCTTTGTGTTCCTGCCCATCACCTTGGTGCTCTACTATATCGTCCCCAAGCCTCTGAAAAATCCGGTGCTCATCCTGTGCAGCCTGATCTTTTACGCCTGGGAGACGCCGCAGTATCTGGTGCTCATGCTCTTCAGCGTGGTGTTCAACTACTGCGCTGGTCTGGAGCTGGATGACCTGCACCAGCGGGGCAAGCCCAAGGCGGCCAAGTGGGTCATGATCGCCGTGGTGGTCATGAACCTGTTCTTGCTGGGCTTCTTCAAGTACAGCGGCTTTTTGGTGGAAAACCTCAACCACATCCCGGGGGTTGCCCTCACCGCCGCCAAGGTGGCGCTGCCGGTGGGCATCTCCTTCTACACCTTCCAGGTGCTCAGCTACGTCTTTGACGTGTACCGTCAGAACGTGCCCGTCCAGCGGAACTTTGTCCTCTTTGCCACCTATGTCACCTTCTTCCCCAAGCTGGTCTCCGGCCCCATCGTGGCCTACAAGGATATGGAGGCGCAGCTGCGGGAGCGGCAGGTGTCTCTAGACCGCATTTGCAGCGGGGCGACCTTGTTCCTGACCGGCCTGTTCAAGAAGGTGCTCATTGCGGACAACCTGGGCGTCCTTTATGCGGGTATTTCCGGACAGTCCGGCGCTATGTCCGTGGTCACAGCTTGGCTGGGAGCCATTGGCTACACCTTACAGCTCTATTTCGATTTCAGCGGCTACTCTGACATGGCCATCGGCCTGGGTCAGATGTTTGGCTTTGACATTGACAAAAACTTTGACTACCCCTACCTGTCCAAGAGTATCACCGAGTTTTGGCGCCGGTGGCACATCTCCCTGGGCAAGTGGTTCCGGGATTATGTGTACTTCCCCTTGGGCGGCAGCCGGGTGCGTACCAGTAAAATCCTGTGCAACCTGCTCATCGTCTGGCTGCTGACCGGCATTTGGCATGGGGCGGCCTGGACCTTCGTGTTCTGGGGGCTGCTGCACGGCCTGGCGCAGGTGCTGGAGAAGTTCCCCCTGCGGAACGTGCGGGAAAAGGTGCCTGATTGGGTGAACTGGCTGGTGACCATGCTCATCGTCAACTTCGGCTGGGTCTTCTTCGCCGCGCCCTCCCTGGGCAGTGCCCTGCATTGGATCGGACAGATGTTCTACTCCGCCGCTGGATTCCTGGACGGCACCGCCCTGTATTATCTAGGCTCCAGCTGGCCGCTGTTGCTCATCGCCATCATTGGATGCACCCCGTGGCCCAAGCTGGTGGGCGCCAACTTCGCCGGCAGCAAGGGTGTGGGCACCAAGGTGGTCAGTGTGGCGGTGTACGCCCTGCTGCTGGTGTCCTGCGTGGCCAGTATGATCAATGCAACCTATAGTACCTTCCTCTATTTCCAGTTCTAAGGGGGTGAGCCGAGTATGAAGGAAGAAAACAATCCCCAGAAACGCCTGACCCGTCGGGAACGGGCGCTGTTGGAGCGGAAAAAAGCCTGCCGTCTGCTGGGCGCCCTGTTGGCGGTGGCCATTGTGGCCGCTGGCATTGGCAATCTGGCAGGGAAGGACAAGAAATTTTCCGAAAACGAGAACCGGATGCTGACGCAGAAGCCTCAGGTCACCTGGGAAGGGGTCAAGGACGGCTCCCTGTTCCGGGACTTTGAAAACTACCTGGCCGACCAGTTCGTGGGGCGAGACCAGTGGACGGCTCTGGATTTCCAGGAACATCGCCTGATGGGGCAGAAGGAGAGCAGCGGCGTTTATCTGTGCAAGGACGACTACCTCATGGAGGAGCCGACGACACCGGATAACGATTCCGTTCAGCGGAATGTGAAGGCTATCAAGCGCTTTTTTGAGCGCTACAGCGACGTAAAGATGCACATGATGGTGGTGCCCAACGCGGTCACCATCTTGAAGGACTACCTGCCCAACCATGCGCCGGTGCGGGACCAGATGGAGGATTGGAAGAAGGTAAAGAAGAAGCTACCCAAGAGCTTGGACGTCATCGACGTGTCCAAAACCTTGACCAAACACAAGGACGAGGGCGTGTTCTATCGTACCGACCACCACTGGACCAGCCTGGGTGCTTACTATGCCTTCCAGGCGGCGGCTCAGTCGCTGGGCATTGAATCGGACGAGGTGAAGCAGTACAAAGCCCACACCGTCTCCAATACCTTCGAGGGGACGCTGGCCTCCAAGAGCGGCTGTCATGAGGTGACGGACACCATCACCGTGTACGAGCCTCAGGAGGACGACACCCAGTTCTACGTGACCTACGACGACACCCAGGAGAAGAGCCGGTCGCTGTTCGTGGAGAAGTGCCTGGAGGATAAAGATCAGTACACCGTCTTTTTCGGCGGAAACCACCCCAGAGTCACCATCCGCACCACCAGCGAGAGCGGCAGAAGGCTGTTGATCTTCAAGGATTCCTATGCCAACAGCTTCATCCAGTTCCTGACGCCGTACTATGAGAAGATCATCCTGGTGGATCCCCGTTATTACTACGACAACGCCAGTTCCATCATTTCTGGCGAGGAGATCACCGACGTGCTCTTCCTGTACAACCTGAACACCTACCTGGAGGACAACTCCCTGGCAGATACCCTGGATGCGGCTCAGCCGGAGCAGACTGAGGGGGGAGACACTGCTGCGACAAACACAGATCAAGCCTAAAACCGGACAAAACAAAAGGGGAGCGGAATTTCCGCTCCCCTTGCTGTACTTTGTATGAAAGAATTACTTGAAGTAACGCTCCAGCAGACCCTTCAGAGCCTTGCCGTGGCGGGCTTCGTCACGAGCCATTTCGTGGACGGTGTCATGGATGGCGTCCAGACCCAGAGCCTTGGTGCGCTTGGCCAGGTCGGTCTTGCCTTCGGTTGCGCCGTATTCTGCGTCTACGCGCATTTCCAGGTTCTTCTTGGTGGAGTCGGTGATGACTTCGCCCAGCAGTTCAGCAAACTTTGCTGCGTGCTCTGCTTCTTCCCAAGCGGCCTTTTCCCAATACAGACCGATCTCAGGATAGCCTTCGCGATGGGCCACGCGAGCCATAGCCAAGTACATACCCACTTCGGAGCATTCGCCTTCAAAGTTGGCGCGCAGGTCAGCCTTGATGTCTTCGGGGACATCGGCAGCGATGCCGACCACGTGTTCAGAAGCCCAGTTTTCCGTCACGGTCTGTTCTTTGAACTTTTCGCCGGGGCACTTGCACTGGGGGCAGACGAAGCCTTCGGGGATAGAATCAGCTTCCAGGACATAACCACAGATAGGACATACATACTTTGCCATAATGAGATCCTCCATTTTTAAATCATTTTATTTCATATTCCGGACTGCCAGCGCAGTCATTGTTGATGGGGTGATTTCCTTATCAGGAATTGTTACTGTTATTGTAGCAGGTCAAAGGCGGTTTGTAAAGAGTTTTTTTGAAAAAAACGAAAAAATTTTTTACCCTCCCATCTGGTCGAACCCTTTGGGAGCGGGGCTGACCGGGAGCAGGTCAGGCGGGCAGACCATGTGATAGAAACCGACATAACTCAACTCCATATAAGGAGTAAGATAGACGTAAAACGCCGTGAACACTGCCTCGGACAGGGCATAGTAGAGCCAGGTGGGTGCGCCGACGCCCTCCAGGAGATAAATGACCACGTTGGCGGCCAGGTATGCGACCACGATCCAGATGAGGAAGGACAAGTCCAACAGGAACAGCTGCGCCTTGCGCCCCTGCATCATCTTCTTGCTGTGGCCCCAGGCGGTGAACACTCCCATATCCGGGTGATCCAGCAGAACGTAGCGGCTCATCCGGTAGCGGTACCAGGCAATGAGACCGGGGATGATAAAGAGCAGGCTCCACAGGTAGGTACACAGGTAGATGACCAGGGAGAGCAGGATGATCTTCCCGCACAGGTCGAAGCGCTGGAAGAAGGTGCCTGCCGTGGGCTGGCTGCCGCGATAGAGCTGCATGGCATAGTCGGAATAGCCGTAGCGGACGACCAGGGTGTAGAGCAGCAGCAGGACAGAGCAGAACAGCCCCACCTTGGCGGACATGGGCTCGAACACCTTGGGGAGACCTGCCACAGCGGCGTTGACTGCGGCAGGAGAGCCGGTGGCGGCAGCGGCTTGGAGCTTGTCCAGGATGGTGTCGATGGGGTCAGTGGTGGTCAGGGAGACCAGGAGGCTGACCCAACGGGTGGCCAGCAGGTAGATCAGGGCGGCAGTGAGCACCGGGGCGATGCCGGTGGGGTAGCGGTGGTCCATCAGCTGGCGGGCGTTGAATTTTAATTGTGCAGATGTGAGATTCATAGGCGGTACCTCATTGTAAACGGTTGGTATTTTCTTTCCGAATATCATAGCACATTCCCCTTTTGGGTGCAATGGAGGGCTTTCTTGACAGCAGGCGGAAAAACAGGGTATTATTATACTGATATTGTATCGAAATCGTTCCGGCGGCGGGTCAGAACCCTGAAATTCGCCTGCCGCAGAGGCAATAAAGGAGCAAGAACACAGTTATGGCACCACGCAAACCCAAAAAAGAAGCATACGGCAATCAGTCCATCTCCGCCTTAAAGGGCGCGGACCGAGTGCGCAAGCGGCCAGGGGTCATCTTTGGCAGCAACGGCCTGGAAGGGTGCGAGCACGCGGTCTTTGAGATCCTCTCCAACGCCATCGACGAGGCGCGAGAGGGACATGGTGACCTTATCGTGGTCACCCGGTATGAGGACAAGTCCATCGAGGTGGAGGACTTCGGCCGCGGCTGTCCCGTGGACTGGAACGAGGCCGAGGGGCGGTACAACTGGGAGCTGGTGTTCTGTGAGCTGTACGCCGGCGGCAAATATGGCGAGGACGGAGACAATTATGAGTACTCCCTGGGTCTCAACGGCCTGGGCAGCTGTGCCACCCAGTACGCCAGCGAATACTTTGACGCCACCATCTACCGGGACGGCCAGAAGTACACCCTTCACTTTGAAAAGGGCGAGAACATCGGCGGTCTCCACAAGGAAGCAGCGAAGAACCACAAGACTGGTTCCAAATTCCGTTGGAAGCCCGACCTGGCGGTGTTCACTGACATCGACATCCCGCCGGAATACTATCAGGACATTATGAAGCGTCAGGCCGTGGTCAACGCCGGTGTCACCTTCCGGTTTCGGAACCAGGTGGGGGGCAAGTTCGAGACCACCGAGTATCGGTATGACACCGGCATCGTGGAGTATGTGACCGAGCTGGCCGGGGAGAACCCGCTGACCCAGCCGGTGTATTTCGAGACCGAGCGGGTGGGCCGTGACCGGGAGGACTTGAAGGATTACAAGGTGAAATTGTCTGTGGCCTTCTGCTTCTCCAACACCACCAGCATCATCGAGCACTACCATAACTCCAGCTGGCTGGAGCATGGCGGCAGTCCGGAGAAGGCGGTGCGGAGCGCGTTTGTGTCCGCCCTGGACAGCTATCTGAAAAAGCAAGGCAAATACAATAAAAATGAGAGCAAGGTCACCTTTGGCGACGTGCAGGACAGCCTGATTTTGGTCTCCAACAACTTTTCCACCTCCACCAGCTACGAGAACCAGACCAAAAAATCCATCACCAACCGCTTCGTTCAGGAGGCCATGACCGAGTTTTTGCGGAGCAGCTTGGAGGTCTATTTCATCGAGAATCCGTCTGAGGCGGAGAAGATCGCCGGACAAATCCTCATCAACAAGCGTTCCCGCGAGACCGCGGAAAAGGCCCGTCTGAACATCAAAAAGAAGCTCACTGCCTCCAACGACCTGACCAACCGGGTACAGAAGTTCGTGGACTGCCGCACCAAGGAAGTGTCCCGGCGAGAGCTGTATATCGTGGAAGGCGACTCCGCACTGGGCGCTTGCAAGCTGTCCCGGGACGCGGAGTTCCAGGGCATCATGCCGGTGCGGGGGAAGATTTTGAACTGCCTGAAGGCGGACTACAACCGCATCTTCAAGAGCGAGATCATCACCGACCTGCTCCGGGTCATGGGCTGCGGGGTGGAGCTGAAAGGGGTTAAGAAATCCAAGGATTTGACCGACTTTGACCTGGACAAGCTCCGTTGGAATAAGATCATCATCTGTACCGACGCCGACGTGGACGGATACCAGATCCGCACGCTGATCTTGACCATGCTCTACCGGCTCACCCCCACTTTGATTGAGGAAGGGTATGTGTATATCGCCGAATCCCCTCTGTACGAGATCAATTATAAGGAGCAGACCTGGTTTGCCTACTCGGACAAGGAGAAGAACGACATCGTGGCCGGAGAGCTGGCGGGGAAAAAGGTCTCCATCCAGCGCTCCAAGGGTCTGGGTGAGAACGAGCCGGACATGATGTGGATGACCACCATGAACCCGGCCTCCCGGCGGCTCATCAAGGTCATGCCGGAGGAGGCGGCCGCCACAGCGATGATGTTCGATCTGCTGCTGGGGGATAACCTGGCCGGTCGAAAGAGCCATATCGCCCAGCACGGGCATGAATTTTTGGAGCTGGCGGATTTGTCGTAAAAAAGTGTAATATTCTGTCCTCTCGGAGGACAGAATCCAATGAAATTTATTTTTTTCGGCGGCGTGTACGTCGAAAAAAATACTGCTCAGACTGGTAAGTGTGCGAGCGGAGCGAGTGCATGCACCAGTCTGTATGACCCAACGAAATGATTTCATTTCGTTGGAATTGGAGAAAAGGAAAACGAATGGCAAACAAGAAGAAAACCCAAGCAGACCGTCCCAAAACGGACAACCCAAACGTCAAAGGACTCCATGCGGAGGTGCTGGAACAGCCCATCACCCAGACCTTGGAGATCAACTATATGCCCTACGCCATGAGCGTCATCATCAGTCGAGCTATCCCGGAAATCGACGGCTTCAAGCCCAGTCATCGGAAGCTGCTGTACACCATGTACCAGATGAAGCTCCTGGGAGGCAAACGCACCAAGAGTGCCAACGTAGTGGGCGCCACCATGAAGCTCAACCCCCACGGCGACGCCGCCATCTACGACACTATGGTGCGACTCAGCCGCGGCTATGGCGCCCTGCTCCACCCGCCGGTGGACTCCAAGGGCAACTTCGGTAAGGCGTTCAGCAGAGATATGGCTTCCGCTGCCAGCCGTTACACCGAGGTGCGGCTCAGCGACATCTGTGCCGAGTTCTTCCGGGACATCGACAAAGACACGGTGGATTTTGTGGACAACTACGATGGCTCCATGCAGGAGCCCACCCTGCTGCCCACCACCTTCCCCAACGTCCTCGTCTCCGCCAACCAGGGCATCGCCGTGGGCATGGCGTCCAGCCTCTGCGGGTTCAACCTGGCGGAGGTGTGCGACGCCACCATTGCGCGGCTGAAAAATCACGACGCCGACCTGATGGAGACCTTGAAAGGTCCCGATTTCCCCACCGGCGGTCAGTTGCTCTACGACCGGAAGGCGCTGGAGACAGTATATCAGACCGGGCGGGGGAGCTTGAAGGTGCGGGGCAAATGGCGCTATGTGAAGGAAGAGCACCTGATTGAAATCTTTGAGATCCCCTATTCCACCACCGTGGAAGCTATCATGGACAAGGTCACCGAGCTGGTCAAGACGGGCAAGCTGAAAGAGATCGCCGATATGCGAGACGAGACCGACCTGTCCGGTCTGAAACTGGCCATCGACCTGAAACGCGGGGCAGATCCGGAAAAGGTCATGGCCAAGCTGGCTAAGCTGACCCCCTTCCAGGACAGTGTGTCCTGCAACTTCAACATCCTCATCGGCGGCGTGCCCAAGGTCATGGGGGTGGGGCAGATTCTGGACGAGTGGAGCCAGTGGCGGATGGAGTCTGTTCGTCGGCGTGTTACCTATGATAAGAAGCAAAAGGAGGACAAGCTCCACCTGCTGTTGGGCCTGCGGAAGATTCTGCTGGACATTGACAAGGCCATCAAAATTATCCGAGAGACGGAACTGGATGCGGAAGTCATCCCCAACCTGATGATCGGCTTCGGCATTGACCAGATTCAGGCGGAGTATGTGGCCAACATCCGCCTGCGGAACATCAACAAAGAGTACATCCTGAAACGCACCCAGGAGGTGGACAAGCTCCAGGAGGAGATTGACGACCTGGCGGATTTGATCGCCAAGCCCGCCCGCATCAAGCGGGTCATCATCGCCGAGCTGAAGGATGTGCGCAAGCGGTACGCCCAGCCCCGCCTGACGGAGATCGTCTGCGAGGAGGACGTGCCGGACTTGGAACTGGATTTGGAAACGCCCGATTACCCCGTCCATCTGTTCCTATCCCAGGAAGGGTATCTGAAAAAGATCACCCCTCAGTCCCTGCGGATGTCTGGGGAGCAGAAGTACTAGGAGGGGGACGCCGGGTTTATGCAGTGGGAGGCCAATAACCGGGATGAACTGATGGTGTTCACCGACCGGCAGCAGTGCTATAAGCTGTGGCTCTCCGACTGCCCGGACGGCAAGGCCAGCTTGTTGGGAGAATATCTGCCCTCCAAGTTGGCCATGGAACCGGGGGAGAACATCCTGTGGGCTTGTCTGCCCGGCGACTACAGCGGCGACCTGTTCTTCTTCTTTGAGAATGGCAAGGCGGCCCGCATCCCCTTGAACAAATATCAGACCGTCACCCGCCGGAAAAAGCTCACCGGTGCGTACAGCGACAAAAGCCCCCTGAAAACCGTCCTGCACCTGCGGGGCGAAGGGGAGATTGCCGTGTTCTCCACCGAGGGACGTGCGCTCATCGTGAACACAGAAATGCTGGCCGCCAAGAGCACCCGCACCACCCAGGGGGTGGCGGTGCTGACCCTGAAACCCAAGTGGGCGCTGGATTATGCGGTGCTGCTGGAGGATACCACCATCGTCAACAAAGCCCGCTATCGGGGGCGTACCCTGCCGTCGGCGGGAGCGCTGCTGAAACCGGAGGACCGGGGCGAGGTGCAGCTGACGTTAGAGTAACGGGAGAGGAGGACAGCCCATGCACAAAGCGATTTCCATCCTGCTGGCCGGTGGGCTGTTGCTTGCCTGTACCGGCTGCGGCCTGCTGGAACGGGAATACGTCCAGATCAGCCAGCATCAGGAGCAGACGGCGGAAAATGATGACGCCACCACCCTGCGGGCGGAGAGCTATGCGGAGCTGGTGGGAGGTGCCCAGTATTTTGTATCCATGGGGGTGCCCAGCGGCACGGTTCGGCTGTATCAGTACACCGGGGACATTCAGAAGGCGGTGGATCGTGCCTGTGAGGCGCTTTTGCAGGACGACCCGTTGGGGTCTTATGCGCTGCAGGACGTCCAGTGTCAGTACACCCGCATCGTTTCTTATTATGAATGTGTCTTTACCTATCAATATCGGCGCTCCATGGAGCAGATTGCTGCCATCCAGACCTTGACCGGTAAGGGGGACTTCCGAGAGAAGACCGCCAAGACCTTGGAGCAGTTCCAAAACCGCCTGGTGTTGAAGAGCGACAGCTATTACCAGTCGGAAGAGTCGGTGCGCCAGGAGTTTTGGGACGTCTTTTATGACACTCCCCAGGCCGCCGTGGCCAAGCCTGAGCTGACTGTCCACCTGTATCCCAACCATGGCGCGGCACGGGTCATCGAGCTGGATCTGGAGTGGCCTCTGGCGCAGCAGGAGTTGTTGGGGAGTGCCGCGGCGGTCTCGGATATGGCGGATAAGCTGACGGCGGAGGTCAACGGGGAACCGCTGACCCAGGTTTGGACGCTGTACAACAGCCTGCTGGGCTACGTGAGCTGGCAGAAGGACGGTTCGGACAGCGTGTCCGGCGCCTTGGTGGAAGGGAAGGCCAGCAGCGAGGGCATCGCCATGGCCTATGAGCTGCTCTGCGACCGGGTGGGCATCGAATGCCAGGTGGTGCGTGGTCAGCACGGGAACCAAGACCACTGTTGGAACTTGGTGACCATCGATGACCAGAGCTGGCACCTGGATGTGACTGCCGGGGAGGGGAAGTATCGCTTCCTCCGCAGCGACGAAGAGCTGACCGAGCAGGGCTATGCGTGGTCTCAGGAGGACTACCCAGTCTGTACCCTGGAGGCGGCCATTGCGGCACGGAACACGGTGTTTTAGCCTGTTTTCAAAAAAGTGAAAAAAGACGAAAAAAGGGCTTGACTTTTCCCGCCTGCGTGGTATAATAAAACACGTTCCGCGGGAGTAGCTCATCTGGTAGAGCGCCACCTTGCCAAGGTGGAGGTAGCGAGTTCGAGCCTCGTCTTCCGCTCCAAATCAGAAGCTGGTATCGGTAAGGTACCAGCTTTTTTATTATGTAGCAGCAAACTCGCTGCCGTCCCACAAAATTGAGCATTTTGCGGGAACCCTTCTTGATTTAACCTGCTCGGTGGAAGTGAATCCCGCCTGCGCCAAGGTTTTGCTGCGCAAAACGCTTGTGACGCCGGACTCCCGGCGGAGAGACATGCTATAGAGTGGATTTTTGCCTTTTGGAATATTACCGCAAGAAAACGACCTCCATCTGATAGGATGGAGGTCGTTGGTATTTGGATGGATTACAGCAGAGGAATCCCCGCTTCCTCACAAGCGCGCTTGGTCTCTTCATCCCAGACGCTGCACTGGACTTCGCCGATGTGGGCGCTGCCCAGGAGGAGCATACACAGACGGCTCTGGCCGATGCCGCCGCCGATGGTGTAGGGGAGCTGGCCGTTGAGCAGTTCCTTGTGGAAGGGCAGTTCCCGGCGGTCATCGCAGCCAGCTAGGGTCAGCTGGCGATCCAGGGATTCGGGGCTGACGCGGATGCCCATGGAGGAGATCTCATAGGCCTGCTGGAGAGTGTGGTTCCAGAACAGCAGGTCGCCGTTCAGATCCCAATCGTCATAGTCGGGTGCTCTGCCGTCGTGGGGCTTGCCGGATTTCAGCTTGCCGCCGATCTGCATCAGGAACACGGTATGATGCTCCTTCACGAAGGCGTTCTCTCGTTCCTTGGGAGTTAGGTCGGGGTACAGATCCTCCAGCTCCTGGGTGGTGAGGAAGGTGATCTCCGGCTCGGTCAAGGGAATCCGGTTCAGAGTGGGATACATACTGTGGAGGGTCTTTTCTGTGGAGCAGATGGCGAACACGATCTTTTTCACCGTCTCCTTCAGGTAGTCCACCGTCCGGTCTTCCACGTTGATGACCTTCTCCCAGTCCCACTGGTCCACGTAGATGGAGTGGAGGTTGTCCATGTCCTCATCCCGGCGGATGGCGTTCATGTCGGTGTATAGGCCGTTGCCCACGTGAAAATCATAGCGCTTGAGGGCCTGGCGCTTCCACTTGGCCAGGGAGTGGACCACCTGTGCCTCGGTGCCGGTGGCCTTGATGCTGAAGCTGACGGGGCGTTCCACGCCGTTCAGGTCGTCGTTCAGGCCGGTGGATGCTTCCACGAACAAGGGCGCGGACACGCGGCGGAGATTCAGCTCGCCGGCCAGCACGTCGGCGAACAGACGCTTCGTCATGCCGATGGCCAGCTGGGTGTCGTAGGAATTTAAACAAGGGCGGTAGCCCTCAGGGATATATACCGTATTCATCGTCTCTCGATCCTCCTATCGTTGGCGGTGCGCAGGGCACACAGTGTGATTGTAACATAGGTGTGCAAGCGCCGCAACTATGTTTTGCAATATTTATGACGGAATCATTCATTTGTTTTTGTGAAAAAAGCAGTTGACAAACCGCTGGCAAGCGCCTATAATGACACTATCAACACGAGAAACCGAAGAGAAAGAGAAGTAGCCTGGCAAACGGGAACTTTTAGAGAGCCGCTGATGGTGGAAATGCGGCAGTTGCTGGCAGGTGAATGGGCTTTCGAGGGCGGCCTGAACCGGAACGATCCGCAGTAGGGCTCGACGGGTACCCGTCCCGTTATCCATTGGGCACAGGTCATACAAGGCGCCTGTGAGAAAATGAGCGGACATATCATTATGTCAATTTGGGTGGCACCGCAGGAGCGCAGCTCTTGTCCTAAAGAACAGGACGAGGGGCTGCTTTTTTGTTCCCTTTTCCGCCCATCCACTCATGAAAACAAAACTACGTTCGGTGACTCAAAACCTGAATCTCGATCATTTGAACAAGGAGGAACACATCATGAAATCCATCACCAAGAAACTGCTGGCCGGCCTGCTCGGCACCGCTATGACCCTCTCCCTGGCCGCCTGCGGCGGCGGTTCCAGCAACGCTGGTACCAGCTCTGCAGCTGCAGCGTCCACCGCAGCTGCTGACACCGGCAAGACCTACAAGGTGGGCATCGTCCAGTACGTCAGCCACGCTTCCCTGGATCAGATCTCTGACAATATCAAGTCCGAATTGGACGCAAAGGGCAAGGAATTGGGCGTAACCTTCGACTATGAACCCTATTTCCAGAACGGCGAAGGCGACGCCACCGTCATCAACCAGATCGCTTCCGAGCTGGTGGCCGACAACGTGGACATCATCGTCCCCATCGCCACCCCCGCCGCTGTGGTCATGCAGACCGCTACCGAAGACAACAAGATCCCCGTGGTCTTCTCCGCTGTCTCCGACCCCGTCAGCGCCAAGCTGGTCAAGTCCATGGACGCTCCTGGCGGCAACATCACCGGCACCTCTGACGCCCTGGACACCGCTGCCATCTTCAAGCTCATGACCACGGCTGACCCCGACTGCAAGTATGTGGGCCTGCTGTACGACCAGGGACAGGACGCCTCCACCCAGGCCATCGCAGACGCCAAGGCTTATCTGGATAAGGCCGGCATCAAGTACATCGAAAAGACCGGTTCCACCACCGATGAGATCAACCTGGCCGCACAGTCCCTGATCGCCGAAAAGGTGGACGCTATCTTCACCCCCACCGACAACACCGTCATGACCGCTGAGCTGAGCATCTATGAATCCCTGGCTAAGGCTGGCATCCCCCATTACTGCGGTGCGGACTCCTTCGCTCTGAACGGCGCCTTCTGCAGCTACGGTGTGGATTATGCAAACCTGGGCAAGATGACCGCCGACATGGTGGTTGACGTGCTGGTCAACGGCAAGGATCCTGCCACCACTCCCGTGCAGACCTTCGACAACGGTATTGCAACTGTGAACACCGAGACTTGCAAGGAACTGGGTCTGGATCTGAACAAGATCAAGGACGAATTTGCTCCTCTGTGCACCCAGGTCGTGGAGACCACCACTGCGGAATCTTTTGAACAGTAATTTCACCACCGGTTTTTGAAACCGGTGGCACGGAACACCAATAAAAGGGTCAGGGTCCTTGGGACCCTGCCCTTTTGTCGGGTGGTATGTGCCTGGGGGAATGGGGATAGGTGCTGTCCCAATTCCCCTTGGCACAGCCCAACCATTACGAAAAGGAGGAACTCCCATGGGTTCGATTATCTCCCTGTCCACCATTCAGACCGCCCTGGAGCTAGGCGTCATCTACTCCCTGGTGGCCTTGGCGCTCTTCTTGAGCTTTTCCATGCTGAATGTGTGCGACCTGTCCACGGACAGCTGCTTTACCTTAGGCTGTGCGGTGGGCGCTACCGTCTCCATCGCCGGTCACCCTATTTTGGCCATCTTCGCCGCCATGCTGGCCGGTATCCTCTCTGGCTATATCACCGCCCTCCTTCAGACCAAGCTGGGGGTGGAGAGCATTTTGGCGGGCATCATCGTCAACACCGGCCTGTACACCATCAACATCTTCATTATGGGGAAATCCATCCTCAATATGAATAAGACCACCACCGTCTTCACCATGGTCAAGGATTTGCTGGCAGGCACGCCCCTGGAGAACTGGTCCCGGTTCCTCGTGGCCATCGTCTTTGTGGGCATCGTGGCGCTGCTGCTGGCCCTCTTCCTGCACACCCGCCTGGGTCTCTCCATCCGGGCAACCGGTGACAACGAGGACATGGTGAAAGCGTCCTCCATCAACCCCAACCTGACCATCATCGTGGGCCTGTGCGTGGCCAACGCCATGACTGCTCTGGGTGGCTGTCTGCTGGGGGAATATCAGAAATCCTGTGACATCAACATGGGTACCGGCATGGTCACCATCGCCCTGGCCTCCCTCATCATCGGTGAGACCCTGCTAGGCCGCGGGAGCATCCCCGTCCGCATCGTGGGCGTCATCTCCGGCTCCTGCCTCTATCGTGTCATCGTGGCCATCGCCATGCGCTTCAACCTGCCCGCCTCCGCCCTGAAGCTGGTCTCCGCCCTCATCGTGGCCATCGCCATCGCTTCTCCCACCCTCCGGCAGCTGGTGGGCTTCCAGAAGCTCAAATGGAAGCGGAAGGCACAGTACGGCGGCAAGACCGAAAAGGCAGCCGTTGGAACGGAAAAGGAGGAGAAGTGAGTATGCTGAAATTGACCAACCTCCACAAGACCTTTAACGCCGGCACCGTCAACGAGAAGAAAGCCCTGAACGGCCTGGATTTCCAGCTGGACAGCGGTGATTTCGCCACCATCGTGGGCAGCAACGGCGCAGGCAAATCTACCATGTTCAACGCCATCACCGGCGCCTTCTTCGTAGAGGACGGCACCATTGAACTGGACGGCGAGGACATCACCTTCGTGAAGGAGCACCGCCGGAGCAAGTACATCGGCCACCTGTTCCAGGACCCCATGAAGGGTACTGCCCCCCACATGACCATCGAGGAAAATCTGGCCATCGCCTACCTCCGTGCCAGCACCCCCCACCATGCTTTTTTCAGCCGGGTGAACAAAAAGGACAAGGAGCTGTTCCGGGAACACCTGTCCCTGCTGGGTATGGATTTGGAAAACCGGATGCGCCAGCCGGTAGGGCTGCTCTCCGGCGGCCAGCGCCAGGCGCTGACCCTGCTCATGGCCACCATCGTCACGCCCAAGCTGCTGCTGCTGGACGAACACACAGCGGCACTGGATCCGGGGACGGCGGAGAAGGTGCTGGAGCTGACCCGGAGCATTGTATCCGAGCGGAAGATCACCTGCCTGATGGTCACCCACAATATGCACCAGGCATTGGAGCTGGGCAACCGCACCATCATGATGGACGCTGGCCGGATCGTCTTTGACGTGAAGGGAGAGGAGCGCGCCAACATGACCGTGGAAGACCTGCTGCAAAAATTCCGACAGGGCGCAGGCAAGAGCTTGGACAACGACCGCATCTTGCTCTCCACACAAACGGGCGGATAAAGCAAAAAGAAAACCCGACGAAGGAACCATCTTCGTCGGGTTTTTTCACTGGCGCTTTAGCATGAAAAAACCCCCAGTTCTACTGGGGGTGGGAAAAACTTCAGTAAAAGTAGAAAAGAATAACCTCCTAGTGTAAGATGGTAAAGGTTTGGCGACCGCATTACCAAGAAACAAAAAGGAGGTTATAGATATGGGAAAGAATGACTTGCATCATGGAGCACACACGACATGGAGATGTCAGTATCATCTGGTATTTGCACCGAAATTTCGTCGTAAGGCAATCTATGGAGAATTGCGGGCGGATATTGGGAAGATTTTGAGGAAGTTGTGCGACGAAAAGAAAGTGGAGATTATTGAAGCAGAAACGTGCATTGACCATGTGCATATGTTGGTGAGTATGCCTCCGCATTTGAGTGTATCACAGTTTATGGGGTTTCTCAAGGGAAAAAGCACACTGATGATTTTTGATCGCCACGCAAATCTGAAATACAAGTATGGCAGCCGACATTTCTGGTGCCGTGGTTATTATGTAGATACGGTAGGGAAGAACAAGCGGGTGATCGAAGAGTATATCCGCAATCAGTTGATTGAAGATGAAATGATGGATCAGATTACGATGAAAGAATACATTGACCCGTTTACGGGTAGCAAGAATAGGAAGGCATAAAAACAGGCCGCTTTAGCGGCGGCCTGTAATGGTAATGCGGTGTCAAACTTTTCAATGCCCCTTTAGGGGCTCTGCCTGTAATGACCCTTCTAGGGTCTGTGCAAACCACTAGTTTACTAGTGGTTTTGATTTATCTGGAGGAAGGGATTTTCAGCGCAAAGAATCGGAGGAACACAGCTCTGTGATCCAGCAGAGCATCCCGGCCGTCAGCACGACGTTCCTCACCGCGCTGGTCAGCACCTACAGCGTCACCGCCATCGCGGCCTATGGGGTGACGGGAAAGCTGGAGACCATCCTGTTCTATCCGGCCATGGCGCTGAACATGGTCTTGGCGACCATCATCGGACAGCGCATCGGCGGCGCGCGGTATGGCCGAGCCAAGGATTATCGGAGGTGTGCGTTGGGGTACGGCTGTGGTCTGCTTGTGATTCTTCCCGTCTTAGTGGTCGGGTTCGCCAAACCGCTTTCCGGTCTCTTCGTCCAGAGCGAGGGGGGCGGCCATTGTTGGTCAGCATCGGGTACATTCTGAACACGGTCACAAATTGCTGCCTCGGTACCCTCAACAGCATGGGCAAGCTCGCAAGGAGCATGTTCCTGATGCTCTTCTACTACATCGTCGTTCGGATGCCTCTGGCCTATCTCCTCTCCCGTCTGGGTTTTGGACTAAACGGGATTTGAGTCGCAGTCCTGGTCAGCCATGTGGTGGCCAGTGTCGCCGCTGGCGTCTCTGGGGCCATGTTGCTCAAAAAAGATGCGTTCTCATCAAAACAGCGCTGTCTTTTCGACCAGCTGCAGCCGCAATCCCGGCATAGTCGTCGCCTGCGCGCAAACCCCCAGATGATAGCGGCAGTCCCAAAAGTGGGGCAGTGACACCGAAAAAACAGGCACAGAAATTTCTGCTTTTTTGCTCACCGAAAAATCCCGAAACCTAGCCTGCAGCCCCAGCCCGATGGCCTTCGTGTAAGCCTCCTTCAAGCACCACACATCGAAGAAAGCAGGCAAGCGCTCCCGTTCCGCCAGCCCATCCAGCTCCGCCTGCTCCGCCGCCGACAACGCCCGGAACACCGCCGGCCGCACCGGCCGTTCTACCTGAATGTCCACCCCCAGGGGCACCGCACCCACCGCGCAGACCACCCACTCGCCGGAATGGGAAATGCTGTAGTGGAACGCTGGCCGGGCAGGGAAGTAGGGCTTGCCTTCAGGCGTCACGGCTCGCTCCGGCGGGAAGGCATCCGCCGGGTAGGCGGCGCGATAGGCCATCAGCGCCAGCAGATCCCCTGCCAAGCTGTGCTGCTGGCTCTGCTCTGGGAATCGGGACAGCTGTTCCAGGCGTTCAGGCCACAGTATTTCGTGACATTCTGCCAGGGAAAGAGGCAATTTTGCAGTAGAATAGGCGTAGATCGTAATGGATTCCATAAAACCTCCCAAATTTCAGAAAAGACCAGCGCAACCGATACGCTGGTCTTTTTTGCTCTTATTGATAGCTGACCCAAACGGTGGGACGCACCTTCATCACGGCGTTCACCGGATA
>JABLTL010017914.1_pt1 | contig 41753 bp, 35 predicted proteins | sample 7160151 | NCBI WGS metagenome assembly JABLTL01 (sample SAMN14651223, study PRJNA627086) | human gut metagenome | isolation source: feces | host: Homo sapiens | reverse complement strand
GTGAATCTCCCTCGCCCCATGCAAAGCCCCCTTTCCTTTTTTCTTTGACAAAATGAATATTTTGTCCTCGATCTAAAGCATTGGAATAACTGAAGATCCGCTGTGTTTAAACATCAGGCGTCCTGATCTTGACTGATCATCAGGATTTTTTACAAAAAAAGAATGCAGGATGAAAAAAGTCTGATTAGAAATGCTTTCAGGCATGATAAAAAATCGTTCTGATTTTCCTGGAACGATTCTTTGTCATACGATAATACAGAAAGATAATCCCCTCCAAGTTAACAAAACTTATCTGGAATTTACATGTTACTGCTTGCAGATAGTAGGGGGGTATGGTAATATAGTATTATTAATTAAGTAGTAAATTAGTCAACATTTACAGAAAAGAGGACAAAATATTCATTTTGTCCTCTGCACCAGCCCAAGACGGGCTATTTTTTTTGCATAAACATCTTCCGTGGATACCAGATAGATCCGCGTGGTCTCGATGCTGCTGTGGCCCAGCATATTGGCAAGAGCTGAAATATCACGGGAAGCACGGTAAAAACACCGGGCAAAGAGATGACGCAGATTATGAGGAAACACCTTTTTCCTGGCGACGCCTGCTGCCCCACAGAGAGCTTTCATCTTCGCCCAGATCTGTCTTCGATCAAGCCGTCTGCCGCCTGTCGTCAGGAAAAGCTCCCCTGATCCGATCCCCTTTTTCCGGGCATATTTCTGCAGCTTCCGACAAAGCTGCCCCGGGATCAGGATCGTTCTCAGTTTTCCTTTTAAAGAGATCTGCGTCCTGCCCTTTGCAGCGGCTTCACGAGTGATATAGCGCACTTCGCTGACCCGGATCCCCGTAGCGCATATGGTCTCCATCAAAAGCACCATCTGCTCATCACCTTTTCTGCGTGCGGCGGAAATCAGCTTTTCATATTCTGTTTTTGTCAACTCACGGTCACTGCTGCGAAAAAAAGACTTTTGCAGCCGGATCGCCTTGATACGAAGATCCTGCCAGCACATAAACTTGAAATACGTATTGACTGCAGCCAGCATAGAGTTGACCGTCGATGGGGCGCGACCGCTTTGCAGGAGATACTGTTTCCACCGGACGGCAGTGTCCTTGGTGACCTCGCAGCAGGAAAATCCTGACGGAACGGAGCTTTGATCCTCGATCCAGGCAGCAAAATTCTTCACATCCCGCATATACTTTTCGATCGTCCCCGCGCTCCGCTCCTCCTGCTGCAGGAATCCCTGAAACCGGATCAGACTCTCTTCTGTTACATACCGATTTTCACTCATGATATAACCTCCCGTTTTTGCCTCACTATAGGGGATTTCGACTGGAATGGCAAGGCGAGCAAACCTTTACGTTAACGTTAAAGTTTTGCGGGTTTTTCCATGACTTCTTAAGTTTTAAGGCTGTTTGAGGTGAAATTTCCTTGACTTTACCGCAGGGGCAAGGTGTATAAGAAAAATGTTACAGGCAATCTACACAAAATAATTGCAACGGTTACAGACATGGAGGTAAGAATGTTAAACGTATCAAAACGGACAGCTTATATGATCCTGGCGATATCCATCGTCGTCGAGGTCATCGGAGATGCCATGCTGACGGCATCCCACGGATACGATCATGCACTGCTAGGGATCGCAGCTATCATCGCTATAGTATTTTCCTTTTTCCTGTTTTCCAAAATCCTGCATATTATCGATCTACCCATCGCTTATGCGACCTGGTGCGTAGTCGGGACACTGGCGTGCACACTGTTGGGCGTCTTTTTCTTTCACCAGCACCTTTCGCCCATCGGCTGGATATCGATAATCATTCTGGCTGCCGCCACCTTCACCATGAACATGTGGGGAACGCCTGCCGAGGATCCTGAAAACGCCGAAACAGAAAGCAGAGAAACAGCAGAAAACACAAATGACGCAAATAGAGAGGAGAATGGATCATGCTAAATTCATACATCTTGCTTGCCATCTCTATCCTGGCCGAAGCTATCGCATCTTCCTTCGTAGTGGCCACGAAAGGCTTTACAAACCCAAAACCGACCATCATCTGCATGCTGGGATACTCTATAAGTTACGGGCTGTTTGGCATTGCCCTGCTGGGAATCGATCTTGGGATCGCCTATGCCACATGGAGTTCTGTCGGCATCATCGTGACTTCCTGTGTCGGCTATTTATACTATAAACAAAAGCTGACGAAAATCGGCTACATATCCCTGTTGGTGATCATGATCAGCACCATCACATTGAATCTGCTGGGATAGTATCTTCGCAGCCGCAACCGGTCTTTTACTTATCTGCAAAAAACGACCCCTAAAAGATATTCCATCTCTCAGGGATCGTTTTTCGTTTATGATAATCCTATTATACTATCAATATTCAGAATCTTACAGCGTCCAGTCTGTAATGTGAGTGTGGAGCAGTTCGTGAGCTCTCTTGGAAAGAGGTTCGCCCAGGAACTCCTTATAGGCCAGCTGCACCGTCGGATTCTCGTGGGAGAATCGCAGTTCTGCTGTACTGTCGATGCCGTACAGAGTCTTGCCTCGTTCTTCTGCCAGTTCGGATCCATCGTGGATCGGCTGTCCGCCGCCACCTGCACATCCGCCAGGGCATGCCATGATCTCTACGAAATCGTATTCCACTTCGCCCTTCTTTAAAGCGGTCAGCAGTTCTCTCGTGTTGCCCAGTCCGCTGGCAACCGCCACCTTGACTGCAACGCCTTCGATTTCAAAGATGGCTTCTTTCCAGCCCTTAACGCCTCTTACCTTCTTAAAGGCGTCCGTCTTCGGGTTCTTGCCCGTCAGCAGGAAATGAGCCGAACGCAGCGCTGCCTCCATAACACCGCCGGTCGCACCGAATATGATGCCGGCTCCGGTCGCTTCGCCAAAGAAATCATCAAACGGAGCTTCTTCCAGCTCGTCAGTCTTGATACGATCCGCATTGATCAGTCTTCCCATTTCTCTGGTCGTCAGTACCAGATCCACGTCTTTGCCCACATCAGCATCATTGACTTCTTCTACATCACATTCATATTTCTTCGCCGTACAAGGCATGATGGAAACAGAATAGATCTTTTCCGGATCCACGCCCAGCTTCTGTGCGATATATGTCTTGCTCATGGCGCCGAACATCTGCTGCGGAGATTTTGCAGTAGAAAGATTCTCTGCAAATTCCGGGAATTCGTTCTTCACGAAACGAACCCAGCCCGGGCAGCATGAAGTGAACAGCGGCCACTTGTGCTTATCTTTTTCTCCAAAGTGCTGGAGGAATTCGCTGCCTTCCTCCATAATGGTCAGGTCAGCTGTGAATCCCGTATCAAAGACGTAATCGAAGCCGATCTGCTTCAATGCAGCCACCAGCTTGCCCAGCGTGCTTTCCTCTCTGTAAAGTCCGACGCTTTCACCCCAGGCAGTACGCACAGCCGGTGCGATCTGAACCATAGTGATCTTTTCCGGATCTGCAAGAGCATCCAGAAGCTGCATCGTATCATCTCTTTCACGCAGCGCTCCCACAGGGCAGTGGGTGATGCACTGTCCGCAGAAGGAACAGTTGGTCTCACGGATCGGAACGTTCTTGCTGATACCGATCGTTGTCCGGTAGCCTGTTCCTGTCAGGCCCCATACGTTAAGTCCCTGAATGTGGTCACAGATCTGGATACAGCGCATGCATTTGATACACTTGGATGCGTCCCGGATCAGCGGCTGCTTTTTGTCCCATTTCTGTTTTTCCGCTATATTGGTGTAAGGCACCTCTAAAATACCCAGGTCGTTGGCGATCTTCTGCAAATTACAGTTACCGCTTCGTACGCAGGTCGCACATTTCGCATCGTGGTCCGAAAGGATCAGGCTTACGTTGATCCGTCTCGCCTCTCTGGCTTTCGGACTGTTGGTATAAAGCTCCATGCCTTCTTCGACCGGAGTATTGCACGCCGTTACGAGCGTCTCCATACCTGCGTTTTCTACTACGCAGACTCTGCAGGCTCCGATCTCATTGATGTCCTTCAGATAACACAGGTGCGGAATATCGATCCCAACCTTCAGGGCTGCTTCTAAAATGGTCGTACCTTCACTTACTGAAATTTTCTGACCGTTTATTGTAAGATTTACCATTTATGAGTCCTCCCTCCTCTGAATGCTCCAAATCCGTTAAAGTCACAGCGCAGGCAGCGGCTTGCTTCCTGCAAAGCTTCTTCATGAGACATGCCGTACTCGATCTCCATGAAGTCGTTTCCGCGCTCCTTGGCGTAACGCAGCTTCAGCTCCGCTCTTCCGCACGGCTTCTTGTCCATGAGCTTCGGATAAGGGATCTCGATATCTTCTGAGATCTCGTGGTGATAGCCCAGATGTTCATCGATGTTAGCTGCTGCAACTTTACCCGCAGCGATAGCATTGATTACGGTGGACGGACCAGTTACACAGTCTCCTCCTGCAAAGAATCCTTCTACGTTGGATACTGCACTGGAGGACTCTGCAACGATGCTTCCTCTTACGACAGGGATACCATATTTCTCGAATCCCTGCGACTCGATGCTCTGCCCGATGGCAGAAATGATGATATGGCACGGGATACGTTCTTCCGGTGCGCTTGCCGGCGTCGGTCTTGGACGACCTGATCTGTCAGCTTCCCCTGCGATCTGCGGCTGAACCCACAGTGCACGAACGCTGCCCGTACTGTTGCTCTCGATTTTAGCAGGAGCCTTCAGCTCTACCAGCGTGCAGCCTTCTGCTACTGCACCGTCGATTTCCTCCGGCAGTGCAGTCATATCCTGCTTTCTTCTTCTGTAGACGATCTTTACTTCCGATGCGCCAAGACGCTTCGCCGTTCTGGCCACGTCCATAGCTACGTTTCCTCCGCCAATAACGACAACAGCCTTGTTGTTGAAGTCCGGCATAGAATCGTCGCCGATGCCTCGCAGGATCTCTACGGCAGGGATCACGCCCTTGCTGTATTCTCCTTCAACACCTATCGTCTTGTGTGTATGAGCGCCGATGGATATGTAAGCTGCGTCAAACTCTTCTGCGATCATCTTGATGTTGGCTTCATCGTTGACATCGTAATCCGTCTTCACCTCGATACCGGTAGACAGGATCGCATCGATATCCCACTGCAGACGTTCTCTCGGCAGTCTGTAGTTCGGAATTCCATAGCGAAGCATGCCGCCCAGCTTGCTTCTCTTCTCGAAGATCGTCGGTTTATGTCCCATAATAGCCAGGAAATATGCTGCGGAAAGTCCTCCCGGACCGCCTCCGATAATGGCAACTTTCTTGCCTGTATCATCCATAGCAGCAGGAACAGGCACTGTTTCACTGCAGTGATCTACAGCATAGCGCTTGATTCCCCTGATGTTTACAGCTGTATCGATCAGCTGTCTTCTGCACCTTGCCTCGCAAGGATGTTCGCAGATATGTGCACAGACTGTCGGGAACGGATTGTCCTTTCTGATCAGTCTTACGGCATCGTCGTATCTGCCCGCCATTACCAGAGCTGTGTATCCAGGCACGTCTACGCCGGCAGGACAAAGTGCCACGCACGGTACCGGCTGCTTGCCTTCCTGGATACTGGTCGCACAGCGATTGTGACGGATGTGTTCCTCGTAATCCTCGCGGAATCCATCCAGTCCCCGCAGCACCATGCTGGCTGCCTCTGTACCAATAGCACAGTCTGCCGATTCTTTAATGACCACGGCAGTACGGCGAAGCAGTTCCAGCTGCTCCATACTCTTCTCTTTGTTCAAGTCTAAAATATCATCTAAAATCTTCAAAAGCTGTCCGATGCCCACTCTGCACGGCACACATTTGCCGCATGATTGTGCGTGGCACAGCTTCAAAAACGATTCTGCCATATCGACCGGACACTGTCCCGGCGGGCTGGCTATGATACGTCTCTCAAGATCCTGATACAACCCCTCTACAACTACTTGAGCCCTGTCTTTCGTCTTAAAATCCAGTCTGCTCATGATGTCACCTACCTCTCATCCAATCATGTTTAGTAAATTCTGAAATTTACGTGGTATGTAACATTTTACAACAAAATCGTACATTTGGAAAGAGGGTTAGGGCGGGTTTTTTCACTTTCTGCGTTTTTATTTTAACAATCCCCGCAGCAGCTCTATCAGCTCCGAGGCTTGTGTTATCTTGTTTGACGTACGCTTTACATAGGAAGCCCCTCGCATTCCCTTCACGTACCAGCCGATGTGTTTTCGGATCTCTCTGACCGCAACATTGTCTCCCTTATCGGCACAGATCAATGCAAAATGATCCAAAACCATGTTAATTTTTTCATTATCGGAGGGTGTAACCGGTTTCATATCTCCATTCCAGAGAGCTTCTGCCTCTCGAAATATCCATGGATTCCCCAGAGCTCCGCGGGCGATCATGACCCCATCACACCCGGTTTCATCCAGCATACGCACCGCGTCTTCTCCACTCATCACATCGCCGTTTCCGATGACAGGGATCCCTACTGCGTGCTTCACGTCCGCGATCACTTTCCAGTCGGCACTGCCTTCGTAATATTGCTCCCTCGTTCTTCCATGGACAGCTACTGCCGATGCCCCTGCATCCTCCAGCGCCTTCGCAGTCTCTACTGCCGTATTTTCATTTCGCGCGAATCCCATACGGATCTTAGCTGTCACCGGTTTTCCGGCATGCTTCACCATAGCGGCTACTACTTCCTGCAGAACGTCCAGTTTTTTCAGAAGTGCCGAGCCTTCTCCGTTTTTAACTACTTTAGGCACCGGGCAGCCCACGTTAAGATCCAGCAAGGCATTGCTGCGGTCTCGCAGTTCTTTTGCTGCAAAGGCCATGACTTCCGGATCGCTCCCAAAGAGCTGGAAGCCTGTCATTTCTTCCGGATCGCCTATTTTTAATAACTGATTTGTCTTTTTATCTCCGTACCACAGTCCCTTACCGCTGACCATTTCCGTGTATACAAAAGAAGCCCCCTGTTTCCAGCAAAGGCTTCTCATCGATGTATCCGTGATTCCCGCAAGCGGGGCCAGCACAAAGGGCGTTTTAAGAGCGATATCTCCTATCTTAAAAGCTGTCTTCGGCATAGTCGCAGTCTCTTCCTTCCCGCACCGGTCCCGGGCTCTTCTTTCTGATTTTTTTATTCTTTCTGTATATGATCTCCAGACCTTCCAGCGTCAGCATCTTGTCCACGTAATCGATGCAGTCGATCCCGCCGTCAATCAGTGTTGCCAGACCTCCTGTCGCGATCACTTTCACTTCCTGGCTGGCGTCTGCGCTGTATTCCTGCAGCTCTGCTTTCATCTTCTTCACGATGTAATCCACCATTCCCATGTGTCCGTATACCAGACCCCCCTGGATACTGTTTATGGTATTGCGGCAGATCACATGGCCAGGCTCTTCCAGTTCTACTTTAGGGAGCTTGGCTGTTTTTTCAAATAATGCGTCCGAGGAAATCTTTAATCCCGGCGCAATGGTTCCTCCCAGGTATTCTGCCTTTTCAGAAACGGCACAGAATGTGGTCGCAGTACCAAAATCAATGATGATCAGCGGGCCGCCGTACTTAGCGTGTGCCGCTACTGCGTTAACGATCCTGTCTGCGCCTACCTGTTTCGGGTTGTCGTATTTTACGACCAGTCCTGTTTTGATTCCTGCCCCGATCACGATCGCTTTTCTGTGGAAGTACTTTACCGACAGATGCTGCAGCGTATACAGCACAGAGGGAACGACTGTGGATATGATCACATCTTTCACTTCACTGATGTCCAGATCTTCATACTTGAAAAGCTGGTTGATGATCATACCGTATTCATCCGCACTTTTATTGTTGTCCGTTTCAAGTCTCCAGTTGGTGATCATTCTGCCGTCCTGGAACAATCCCAGAACGATGTTTGTGTTTCCAACATCAAATGCCAGTAGCATAGTTTTTCTCCTTTTGCTCTGTTTTATGATTTCTTTAAAATAATAGGCGGTTTTAAAAACCGCCTAATTATTTTAACACATTATGCTTGTATCCAAAATACTTTTTTACTTATTTAAGAGTAACAAGAACATCTCCGGAGTTTACGGAAGAGCCCTTTGCTGCAACGATCTTGTCTACAGTGCCATCTCCAGTTGCACAGATTTCGTTTTCCATCTTCATAGCTTCCAGGATCACCAGAACGTCGCCCTTGTTTACAGGCTGACCTTCCGTAACCTTAACATCCAGAACTGTTCCCGGCATCGGAGCTGTTACGGAAGCATCTCCTGCTGCTACCGGTGCTGCTGGAGCTGCCGGAGCCGGAGCTGCTGCTGGTGCCGGAGCTGCTGGTGCTGCTGCCGGAGCCGGAGCTACCGGAGCTGCTGCCGGTGCAGATGCTGCGCCAGCTTCTTCTACTTCAACTGCATATGCTACACCGTTTACGGTAATATTATACTTTTTCATATCTAACAATTCCTTTCGATCATTTCGATAATAAACTTAGAATCTTCTGCTTTCGATGCAGTCTTCTCTCGCTGCGTTAGTCCACAGAGTCGTTTCACCGGAAAGTCTCTGGATCTTTCTTACGACCAGGTTCCCTGTGCCTCCTTCGCTCTGATACGCTGCGATCGCTGCTGCGATAACTGCTGTCAGAACATCATCTGTCTTCGCTGCTGCCGGTGCTGCTACCGAGGGCGTGGCATTGGCCTTTGTCTCTGCCGCAGACGCCTTATCTCCTTTCTTAGCAGTTGAGGACATGCATTTACCCATCAGAGCAAATACACCCCATAAAAGCATCAGAACGACGAATGTAATGCCCATGCCCATGAGCATCGTGATAGCCGATCCCGCCATTTTATCCCCAAAGGACAGGGAGTCAAACAGACTCGGATCTGCAAACTTATCCATTAAACCCATTATGCTACCTCCTACAATGGAATGTTACCGTGCTTCTTAGCCGGCAGGGATTCTCTCTTCGTGCTTAACATATCCAGTGCGCTGATGATCCGCTGTCTTGTTGTAGCCGGTTCGATAACATCGTCTACATAACCCAGACCTGCTGCCACATACGGATTGTTGAACTTTTCTTCGTAATCTTCGATCGCAGCTGCTCTTACTGCATCAGGATCTTCAGCATTCTTGATTTCCTTCTTAACGGAAGAAATGATATTAACAGCACCGGAAGCACCCATAACAGCGATCTGTGCGGTAGGCCATGCCATTACCAGGTCAGCCCCCAGTTCCTTGTTGCACATACCGATATATGCTCCGCCGTATGCCTTTCTCAGGATCACTGTGATCTTAGGCACTGTAGCTTCGCAGTATGCGTACAGCATCTTTGCACCGTGTCTGATGATCCCGCCGTATTCCTGACCGGTACCCGGCAGGAATCCAGGAACGTCTTCGATGGTCAGGAGAGGGATGTTGAACGCATCGCATCTTCTGATAAATCTTGCAGCCTTGTCGGAAGCGTCGATGTCCAGGCATCCTGCTCCGTAATTCGGCTGGTTGGCGATAACACCAACAGTAGCTCCATCCATTCTGATGAAGCATGTAACGATGTTCTTAGCATAAAGCGGCATAACATCGAAATATTTTCCTTCGTCTGCGATCTTTGTGATCACATCGTAAATGTTGTATCCCTTGTTCGGGTTGTCCGGAATGATCTCGTTCAGTTCAGGGATCATTCTGTTGACATCGTCGTTGGTAGCATATACAGGAGCTGTTTCCATGTTATTGGAAGGCATGTAGCTCAGCAGTTCTCTTACCATCAGCAGAGTTTCCTCGTCGTTCTTGCCCATGAAATGAGCAACACCGCTTACTGTGTTGTGAGTTGCTGCGCCGCCCAGCTGTTCTGCAGTTACTTCTTCACCTGTTACAGTCTTGATAACAGCCGGTCCTGTGATGAACATCTGGCTTGTCTGATCTACCATGAATACGAAGTCCGTGATAGCAGGGGAATATACCGCACCGCCTGCGCAAGGTCCCATGATCACAGAGATCTGCGGAATCACACCGGAAGAAATCGTGTTGTTGTGGAAGATCTTGCCGAATCCGGAAAGGGCCGCAACACCTTCTTCTACTCTGGCACCGCCGGAATCCTGCAGTCCAACGATCGGTGCACCCATTTTCAGAGCCATGTTCTGCACTTTGACGATTTTTTCTGCGTGATATTCACCCAGGGATCCACCGCTTACAGTGAAGTCCTGCGCAAATGCGAATACCAGTCTTCCGTCTACCTGGCCATAGCCTGTTACAACGCCGTCACCCAGCAGTTCTTTTTCGTCCATGCCGAAGTTCGTGCATCTGTGTTTTACGAACACATCGATTTCAACAAAGCTGTCTTTATCAAAAAGAATGTCCAGTCGTTCTCTCGCAGTCAGCTTGCCTCTGGCATGCTGTGCTTCGATTCTTTTTTCGCCTCCGCCCTGTGCGATTTTCTCTTTTTTCGCGCGGAGATCTTCAAGCTTGTTCATTTATGCTTCCTCCCTTAAAGTATTTTGGATGTTTTGTTAAAAAATCATAAGTACATAAAATACCACTCTCACTATAACGTATACATTTCAAATTTGCAACTTGTTTTTGTTTGTATACATTATTCATAGGAACTTTGTAACGAAGACGGAGCACCGCGAAAAGACTTGCCTTTCGCAGTGCTCCCTCCTGATTCCATGTGTTTGGTTTTCGCTGTATCCAGCACCTTGCTGGCGGCTCTACAGATCCTTGCCGAAGTTCTTGTGGAGCGGATATTTATCGGTCAGTTCCTTGACGATAGCTCTTGCCTTTTCCATAGCAGCTTCATCTTCCGGATTGTCGATCACTAAAGCGATCGCTTCTACCGTCTTCTTCACATCGTCTTCCTTGAATCCTCTGCTTGTCATAGCCGGAGTTCCAAGTCTCAGACCGCTTGTTACGAACGGGCTTTCCGGATCGTTCGGGATCGCATTCTTGTTTGTCGTGATATTGGCATCATCCAGCAGCTTTTCAGCCAGCTTTCCTGTGATATTCTTGTTCAGCAGTTTTACCAGCACCAGATGGTTGTCTGTACCGCCGGACACCAGATCGAAGCCTTTCTCGTTGAGAGCCTCTGCCAGAGCCTTTGCATTAGCAACGACCTGCTTCTGGTATTCTGTGAATTCCGGATCCATTGCTTCTTTGAAGCATACTGCCTTGGCAGCGATCACGTGCATCAGCGGGCCGCCCTGTGTTCCAGGGAAGATCGCCTTGTCGATAGCCTTTGCAAATTTTTCTTTGCAGAGGATCAGACCGCCTCTTGGGCCGCGGAGCGTTTTATGTGTCGTGCTTGTCACGATATCTGCATAATCTACCGGGTTCTGGTGGAGACCTGCTGCAACCAGTCCTGCGATATGCGCCATGTCTACCATGAAGAGGGCGCCTACTTCATCTGCGATCTCACGGAAGATATCAAAGCGGATCTCTCTCGGATAAGCGGACGCACCGGCAACGATCAGCTTTGGCTGGTGCTTGTGTGCCAGTTCTCTTACGTTGTCGTAATCTATGGTTTCCGTCTCCGGATCCAGTCCGTATGCTACAAAGTGATAAGACTTTCCGGAAATGTTGACCGGGGATCCATGGGTCAGATGACCGCCGTTGGACAGATCCATGCCCAGCACTGTATCGCCATATTCGAGGACTGCCTGGTATACAGCAGTATTGGCGTTGGCACCGGAATGCGCCTGCACGTTAGCATGTTCTGCACCAAAGATCTTCTTGGCACGATCTATCGCCATCTGTTCTACTTCGTCTACGAATTCGCATCCGCCATAGTATCTCTTTCCCGGGTAGCCTTCTGCATACTTGTTGGTCAGCGCGCTTCCCATAGCTTCCATGACCTCATAATTTACAAAGTTCTCGGATGCGATCATTTCGATTTTGGTTTCCTGACGATTGATTTCACGTTTCATTGCTGCCGTTATGTCCGGATCAGCTTTTTCCAGATAGTTAAAGTACATTTCCCTCTCCTTTGCATTTCGCAATTCATGTGATGTGATAACGTAGGTTATATTGCTTCGCTAGTTCACGACACGTTCCAGCCGTTTCAGCGCTAAAGCCATCGTGAGTCCCGGGATCACCCGGTTTCCTGTGATCTCAACTCCCAGCAGCTCATTGATCTTTTTGAGTCTATACTGTACGGTATTGGTGTGGATCCCCATAAACTCGGCTGTTTTACCGCTGTTCATGCCGGCATCCAGCACAAATGTCTCCAGTGTTTCCAGAAGCTGTTTGCCCTTATTTTCACTAGCTTCCTTAAAAGGTTCCAGAAGTTCGATATAGTTTTTCTTGACGAATCCGCCCTGGATCTGGATGTTGATGCAGTTGCTTACCAGAGTCAGTTCATATTTGGTAAAAACCCGTTTGTAAGGGAATACACTCTGCACGAAGGACCAGCTTTCGCTGATAAGACGATATGCATCTCCCGCACCTTCGATCCCATTGAGACCAGTGACATGGAAGATCCTCGCACCCTTATTGCCCTTGAGCCGGTTGAAAAGCTGCACACAGCTGTTTTTCAGATCGGTCCCGGCAACTTTGTCTTCGTAAGTCAGGATCATTCCGTAAGTTTCATCGCCTTCTGTGATCTTCATGATATTGAGGTCTTCCTGCTTTTCAAACTCGGAAAAGACCTGGCTCTCCACCTCCGTGCTGATCCCTTTCGAGAAGAACACGCTCAGGATATCATCTCCACTGATCCGTGCCTCATCCTTGAGGGTGTATGCCAGGCTCTTGTTGCCTCGCATGAGGGCTTTGATGAATTCCGCTTTCGCATCACGTTCCGGTGTGTATTTCCACATGCCCATGGCCAGTTCTATGATCTCTGCGAGCTTGGTGATCTCACCTGCTGTATAGGAATCCTCGTTGTCCACGATAAACATGTAGTATTTTTCGTTGTTTATGGTCACAGGACCCCAGTAGGTAAGCACGCCGTTGACATCGATCATGGTGTATGCCTTGGCGTCACTTTCTACGTTTCTCTCTTTCCCCAGCTTGATGGCGTCGGCTATCGTTGCCTTATGACGTGTTTCCACCGTGAGAATCGGATTGAAATCCTCGCTGAGTATGATCAGCTGAAAATCGTTGCTGATGGCAGCTTCCCGTACAGCCGACTGGAAGTTGCTGTGTTTTTCAAAGTTCAGCAGATGGAATACCGTGTTGCTGATCAGAGTATTCCGGAAGTTGTCTCCGTACAGCACCCGGTCCATCACTTCGCTGATCGCCTGGGAGTATCCCGCATCCTTCGGCATCTGGATCAGCGGCATCATCTCGCGCTCTGCCGCTTCGATCAGTTTTGGCGACAGTCCACCGCTGTGGTAGACTGCCAACGCCGCATATCCACGGGTTGCGATGTGGTGCAGGATCCTGCACTGCGCGTCCGCGTCTTCCTGCACCCCGGCAAATCCGGTCAGCAGGATCTCCGTCTTGTCTCCTTCATAAAAGCACAGCTCATCTTCGCTGCTGGCATCCAGCACCGAGATGGATTTCACTTCATTGGTTAAATTTACTTTTGCCGCCACTACCTTCGCCTTCGCAAATGCGTCCAGCTCAAGGCAGTCTGCCACTGTTACTTTCATGATAAGACCTTCTCTCTACTATATCACAATGTTATTTTTCTTCATCGGAAGAATGATCTTCTTCATCATGTTCCTCCCCGGAGGAATCCTCATCATCAGCATTGAGGTAATCTGTGTCATATACCGCCAGTTCCTCTTCGCTCGGCATATCGTCATCCTTGTCCTGAGGATCCACCGCCGGTTCATCATCGTCGTCACGATTTTCCGGCTCATACGGAGTCGCTGTCTTCGTAACGTCGTTGTATGTCATGATGGTCGGCTTGAATTTGCTGTCTCCATGCTTTTCTTCCAGCGCTTTCGCAGCTTCTTCCAGCTGTCTTTTCTTCTCTTCTTCCAGTGCTTTTTTGTGCATCTTTTCTGCTTCTGCAGCTTCCGCACGATTGCTGATCTCCCGTTTCTTAAGCTCTTCCTTCAGTTCCTGCCCGATCTCTTCCGGCGTTTTGACACCGTCGTACAGTTCTTCGAACTGACGATTATCCAGCGTTTCAACCTCCAGCAGTCCTTCCGCTACAGCCGTCAGCTGATCGAGATGTTCGCTGAGGATCGTTCTTGCCGTATCGTATGCTTCTTCAATGATCGCCTTAACTTCCTCGTCGATCTCGTTGGCAGTTTCTTCTGAATATGCCTGACGCGTCGAGAAATCCTTGCCCAGGAACACTTCATCCGAAGAGCTGTAGTTTACAGGCCCCAGTTTTTCACTGAACCCGTACTTGGTCACCATCTCTTTGGCAATATCGGTAGCTCTCTGGATATCGTTGCTGGCTCCTGTACTGATATCATCCAGCGTCAGCATTTCCGCTACACGACCGCCCAGCAGGTGGATGATCTGTTCCCGCATGGTTTCCTTGGTTCCGTAGTACTTATCCTCCTTTGGCAGGATCATGGTGAACCCGCCGGCTCTTCCTCTCGGAATGATAGTGATCTGATGTACCGGATCTGTCTTAGGCAGGACATGAGCAACAACGGCATGCCCGGCTTCATGGTATGCAGTCAGCTTTCGTTCTTCTTCGCTGATGACACGACTCTTCTTTTCCGGTCCTGCGATCACCTTGGTGATCGCCTCTTCTATTTCTTCCATACGGATCTTCATGCCGTTTCTTCTGGCTGCCAGGAGCGCAGCTTCATTCAGCATGTTTTCAATGTCCGCAGGGGAGAATCCCGGCGTTCTTCTGGCCAGGACCTTCGGATCGACTCCTTCTGCCAGTGGCTTGTTTCTGGAATGGATCCGGAAGATTTCTTCTCTTCCTACGATATCCGGGATCCCGATGACGATCTGACGGTCGAATCTGCCCGGACGCAGCAGTGCCGGGTCAAGTACATCAGGACGGTTGGTCGCAGCCAGGATGATGATTCCTGCGTTCTCTGCGAAGCCATCCATTTCGACCAGCAGCTGGTTGAGGGTCTGTTCCCGTTCATCGTGTCCGCCGCCAAGACCTGCGCCTCTCTTACGACCTACCGCATCGATCTCATCGATGAATACGATACAAGGAGCATTCTTCTTAGCCTGATCGAACAGGTCTCTTACACGGGATGCTCCGACGCCGACAAACATTTCAACGAAGTCGGAACCACTGATGGTAAAGAACGGCACACCGGCTTCTCCGGCAGTCGCCTTGGAAATATACGTTTTACCGGTTCCCGGAGGACCTACCAGCAGGATTCCCTTAGGGATCCTTGCCCCCAGACTGTTATATTTAGTCGGATGACGGAGAAAATCAACGATTTCTTCCAGTTCCTCTTTTTCTTCCTTCAGACCTGCGACGTCCTTAAAGGTGATCTTGCGCAGATCACTGCTCTTCTGCAGCTTGGCTCTGCTCTTGCCAAAGGACATCGCCTTGCCTCCTCCGCCACTCTGGTTCATGATGAGGATAAAGAACACCACCATGATGCCGATCATGATCAGCGTCGGCAGCAGACTGATCCAGATGGATTCCTTCTTCGGCTCGTCGCTGTTGAGTTTCAAAGAGCCCTCGTCCACCTGAGGCATGATATACGAATCATAAATATAGCTCAGATCCACGGCGCTGTTAACATAGGCATACACGGTCTTCCCATTGTTCAGCTCAGCCGTCATCTTCGTCTCCGTCACATTGATACTTTCCACCTTCTTGTCCTGCAGATAGTGGATCATCGTGGATGTCTTGATTTCTTTTTCTTCCTTCGGCGCATCGCTGTTGTAGAACCATACCATGGCCAGAACGAGTCCAAAGATGATCACATAGATCCCGATATTTTTCGTAACTTTTTTCAAGTTTTCTTTCCTCCTGATACTGTCTTTTCCTGTCTCTATTTTCTGTAATAACTTCTGCTCAGATTCTATCTTGATTTTTTGTTGTTAATCTACAAATATATTGAAATATTTTATCATGAAGCACGCTTTATTTCAATAGCGGCTGCCTGCTTTTTCTGACAACTTCACGTAACTTTCAGGATTATTTTTTCTGCAAAGTTCACTTCCCTCACTTTTTCGGCGCGCATATGTGCACCAGTCCCCCCGCTACGGTCACCCGATATCCTCTCGGAAACTCTACCGTTTTCGGAGCCTGTTTCTTTTCGATGATTCTGTCCGCAGCAGCGATCCGTTCCGCAGATATGTCGCTTGCAAGCCCCAGGCGAGCAAAAGACTGCAGAAGGATCCGGTGGCGCAAAGCTTCATGGATTCCCGCCAGCCCGTCTCGTTCCAAAACGACTTCATCCGAACTTGTTTCCCGCAGAAATTCCTGCAAAGCCTCCTCCGCGCACTGCTGCAGGTAATCGCTGTCGGAAGCAGCGATCTTCCCAAGGCGAAGCAGTGCGCCGCGCACATTTTCGTTATACTCTTTTTCCAGCTCAGGAAGCAGCTCTAGCCGGATCTTGTTCCTGGTATAGATGCTCTGATGATTGGTATGATCCTCCACAGGACTCAGATCGTGCTCCCGGCAGTACTCTTCGATTTCTTTTCGCGGGATGTCCAGTATCGGCCGGATCACGGAGAATCCCCGCTCCTTTCGCTCATATGCGATCCCCGCCAGCCCGTCTGTCCCCGTACCGCGCAGCACACGAAAAAGGATGGTTTCCGCCTGATCGTCCGCATTGTGAGCCACAGCGATCCTGATATGCTCCGAAAAATCTTCCAGGCTTCCGCCATGCTCCTCCGCCAGCTTTTCAGCGATCTGCCGTGCTTCGTCATAAAACGCATCATAGCGCAGCTTTCTGCCGGCTTCTTCACTGGTCATATGCCATGCTCCGGCAAGCTCGCGACAGTCTGCTTCGATCACTTTGCAGGAAACCCCGTACTCCCGGCAAAATTCTTCCACATAGTTCTGGTCGCGTTCTGCTGCTCCCGGCCGGAGTCCGTGGTTCACATGGACCGGATGCAGACGAATCCCCAGCGTCTGCCTCAACCGCAGCAGTATATGAAAAAGGCACACTGAATCAGGACCTCCGGAAAGGCCGAGTACAATGTGCTCATCGGATTTTATCAAATTATGAGACGCGATGGTCTCCTGCACTTTCTGAAATATCATAGGGGTTCGTTCTCCTGTCATCGCTATCTTCATTGTACCACGAATCCCTGTAAATTACAGCAGTTTTGCCGTCATTATCGTCAAATCGTCCCGTTCTTTTCCCAGATAACTGTCGCTGACCTGGTCAAGAACAAGATCGCAGATGACAGCCGGTTCTCCCGACCGGATGCTCCTGAGGATCTCCGCCAGCTGCGGCAGGAAGCCTCTGCCGTCCGGACCGTCGCTGACACCGTCCGACATCATGATCAGAAAATCCCCTTTCTTTAAGAAAATCTCCTCCGAGCGGATCTCAAGCCCGTTTACGATCCCCAGAGGCACGGCGGAAAGCCGGACTTCTTCGATATTGTTTCGACGGCGAATCAGTGTTGGCGCCGCTCCGATCTTATAAAACTTTGTACGGCCGCTTCTTCTGTCCACTACCGCCAGATCTACCGTTGCGAAAGAATCCTCTCCGTCTTTCATCATCATGATGGTGTTTATCATTTTCAAGGTCAGTTCCGTCCCCGCCCCGGATTTGAGGAGTCCCAGCACGGTCCGTGTGACCAGCAGGCTTTCTGCAGCCGCCCGCTTGCCCTTCCCCATACCGTCACTGATGACGAGGGCCGTCCTGCCATCCCCCAGATCCTGCCAGCCGCAGCAGTCACCATTGATCGTCCCTGTGGCTGCACACTGAGATACGGCTATGTCCATATGGAATTTTTCATGGAGAAAAGGCTCTTTTCCCTGTTTGGTGTATCGTTTTTTTAAGGCCTGCTCCATCTGCCATCGTGTATGTTCCAGCATCTGGCTCGTCACACCGAACTGGGCAGCCAGCAGCGAGCGACTGTCCACATAAGTATCATACAGTTCTGCCAGCGTTTTCATCTCTTCTTCCTGACGCTGCAAAAGGTGGAAGGTCTCCTGGGATCGCTGTCTGAAATCCTCCTGACGGCTGCCGGAGAACAGACCGATCATCCTGCGCAGCAATGAACTGCACTTCCAGCTGACTGCGGCAAATGCAGCCACCGCCAGGAAGAGGCAGTAGTTGTCCACCCCCAGGATAAGGCCGCTTTCCACCATTCTGAGAAGCCAGCAGACTGCGGTGAACACAAGAGCCATGACGATGCTCCCGAATCGTCTGAAAAATTCTGCTGCGGATGCTCCCATCAGCAGGGACAGCATGAACCCCCACTGCGTCTGTCCCGCAAGGAATGCTATTATCCCGGCTATTGTGATGACGACTGCCGTCTCACCGGTCTGACCATAGCAGAGGACACTTAAAATCAAAAAAATCGCCGCAGGCCACAGCAGAAATCCCGCTCCTGTTCCGCAGACCGCCAGGATCCATGCCACCGTCAGCCCTGCAAGAGAAAGAAGCCCGCCCTGCTCTTCCTTCGAAGCGCGAAAAAAGCCTTCCCATAAAAAGAAAAAGCCTGCGATCATGATTCCGTCTGCCAGCAGCTCTCCGGCTCCGGTCTTGTTTACGGTGGCCGTCGCAAGGCGATAAATACTGAGCGACAGGATCCCGACAGATCCGGCAATCAGCGCACGATGCCACAGATCCAGATGGATCTTTTTTACTCCTGCAAACAGAAGGTCGCATCCGATGACCGCGATCAGTTCACTCCAGGCATCGACGCCGGTCCGAATGCAGCAAAAGATCCCGGCTCCCGCCGGGATCGCTAAATAAATATAGATCGGATTTCTGGACGCCAGACAGGCGGTAAGTGCGACCGCCGCCGGAAAATATTCTCCCAAAAAAGGCGTTCTGCCTACCAGAAAAGCGAAAAGAAACAGCAGTGCCGCATGCAGCAATCTTGTCCCGCTGCGCGGCCTGCTTTGAAAGCGACCTGATTTCCAGGTCGTCTGTCTGCCGGTGTGTTCCATTTTGATCTCCAATCCCAATCCCTCTGTCTGCGATACTTTCTGTTGCAACTATAGCGCATTTCAAGGTCGGAATTTGTCAAAATGGCTGAAAAGGCAGTATTTATTTTACATCTGACGCCCATCTGACGCCCTGGCATCGTTCTAGCGTGTGATCCCGTAAAACCGCATGGCGTTTTCTTTTGTCTTTGCCGCCACTTCTTCCAGGGTCATGTTCTTGATCTCGGCGACTTTCTGCGCCGTGTACTTCACGTTAGGCGACATATTGCGTCTGCCTCTCAGTGGTTCCGGTGATAAATACGGTGAATCTGTCTCCACCAACAGAAAGTCCATCGGTACTTCTGCCACGACGGCCACCGTCTTGCGGTTGTTCTTGTATGTCACAGGTCCCGCCACAGAAATGGTCGCTCCCAGCTTGACGTACTGGGTTGCCAGCTCTGCGCTGCCGGAAAAACAGTGGATCAGCACTCTGGCATCGTCTGCCATATGATCTGCCGGATCGTCGGGCGTTTTCTTTGCAGCCTCGCTTTTTTTCAGTGTATAACCGGACGGATCGGGGCGCTTAGGGAACCAGCTTTTGCGTTCTTCGGAGAAAGCGCCTTCTTCCTTTAAAATATCCATCGTCTCCTGATCCGCTTCACGAGAGTGGATGACGATGGGCATTTTCAGCTGGTTGGCCATTCGGATCTGGCGACGGAACCATTCTCTCTGGATGTCCCTCGGCGAGTGATCATAGTGGAAATCCAGTCCGATCTCACCGATGGCCACGACTTTTTTCTTTCGCGCCAGACCTTTGTACATAGCCAGCTCCATGTCGTCCATGCTTTTGGCATCGTGAGGATGGCAGCCGACCACGGCATAGCACCACGGATATCTGGCTGCGTGTTCCACTGCCAGTTTCGAACTGGCCAGATCGTAGCCGATATCCGCCACATAGTCCACATCGGACGCTTCTATGGTCTTGATCAGTTCTGCCCGTTCTTCCGGAGAGTAGCTGGCTTCGTTTATGTGTGCGTGGGAATCGAACAGCATCTTAGCTCACCGGATTCCCGTCTTCTGCTTCCGGGCTGACGAAGGCCAGGGTCTCTTTGCCGTCCTTCACATCGTCCGCAAACATGATCATGCCGTTGGATTCCAGTCCTCTCAGCTTTCTCGGCTTCAGGTTGGCAACTACGACTACTTTTCTGCCCACGCATTCTTCCGGTGTAAAGTGCTTGGCTACGCCGGAGATGATCTGACGCGTCTCCGTGCCCATCTTCACCTGGAATACCAGCAGTTTATCTGCCTTCGGGTGTTTTTCTGCAGATAAAATAGTTCCTACGCGGAAGTCGATCTTGTCGAAGTCATCAAATTCGATCTCCGGTTTCAGTTCAAGCGGGATGTTTTTTTCTTTTCCTGCGTGCTGCAAAGCTTCCAGCTCTTCCAGCTCTTTTTCGATATCGAGGCGCGGGAAGATCGGGTCGCCCTTCTTCACCTGTTCGCCGTTCATCATTTCAAAGGTAAAGGCGTCTGCCCATACCGGCTCTGCGAACCAGAGTCCCAGCTGTTTTCTGATCTTGCCGGAAGTGGTGTGCATGAACGGCTCGATGAGCACGGAAACGATACGAATGGCTTCTGCCAGGTTGTGGAGGACATTGTCCAGTCTCGGCTTGTCCTTTTCGTCCTTAGCCAGCACCCACGGCATGGTTTCGTCAATGTATTTGTTGGCTCTTCTAACAACGGTCCAGATGTCTTCCAGCGCCATGTTGAAGGCGAATTTATCCATGTTGGCTTCTACCTTCGAAGCTGCGCCGATAGCGATGGCTTTCAGGTCTTCGTCAAGCGGATCCGTCGCATCAGTCAGCGCCGGCACTGTGCCGTCGTTGTATTTTTCGATCATGGAAATGGTACGGGAAACCAGGTTGCCCAGATCGTTTGCCAGGTCGTAATTCATTCTCTTGAGCATTACTTCGTTGGTAAAGACACCATCCTGTCCGAACGTGTATTCCCTCAGCAGGAAGTATTTGAGCGCGTCGATACCGTAGCGGTCGATGAGTGTCACCGGATCTACTACGTTGCCCTTGGACTTGGACATCTTGCCGCCTTCCAGCAGCAGCCAGCCGTGACCGAGTACCTGCTTCGGAAGAGGCAGTTCCATGGACATGAGCATTGCCGGCCAGATGATGGTATGGAATCTTACGATTTCTTTTCCTACCAGGTGAACATCTACCGGCCAGTATTTTTCGTAAAGCGCCGGATCGTCCGGATATCCCAGAGCGGTGATGTAGTTTGTAAGTGCGTCGAGCCATACGTAGATGACGTGCTTTTCATCGATCGGCACCGGGATGCCCCAGTCGAAGGTGGATCTGGAGATGCAAAGGTCTTCCAGTCCCTGTTTCACGAATGCGATCATCTCATTTCGTCTGCTGTCAGGCTGGAGGAATTCCGGGTTTTTCTCGAACATTTCCAGCAGTCTGTCCTGATATTTGGAAAGGCGGAAGAAGTAAGCTTCTTCCTTGGCTTTCTGCACGGGTCTGCCGCAGTCCGGGCATTTGCCGTCCACCAGCTGGCTTTCAGTCCAGAAGGATTCACACGGCGTGCAGTACATGCCTTCGTATTCACCTTTGTAGATATCGCCTTTTTCGTAGAGCTGCATGAAGATCTGCTGCACCCGCTTCACGTGGCGCGGTTCTGTAGTTCTAATGAAATCGTCATAGGAGATCTCCATGGTCTTCCACAGGTCTTTGATACCGGAAACGATCTCATCAACGTATTCCTGCGGCGTTACGCCTTTTTCCTTCGCGATATCCTGGATCTTCTGTCCGTGTTCGTCAGTTCCTGTGAGAAATCTCACGTCGTAGCCTGCCAGGCGCTTGAAACGTGCCATGGCGTCTGCCATAACGGTGCAGTACGTGTGTCCGATATGGAGATTGGAACTCGGATAATAGATCGGAGTCGTGATGTAATACTTGCCTTTTGATTCTGTCATTTTGTTTTATCATTCCTTTCATCTCTGCCGCGAATGAGCGACAGTAAATATTGGTATAGAATAGCATTATTTTGGCTGTGAGTCAAACTAGCGGGGAGATCTGGTGTCTGGTTTCACTTGGTCCTTGTCGCGCTGCAAGGCATTTCTTATCGCTCAACTTTTCCCGCATTCCTTACAACATGAACCGATAAAATAATCGCTTTTATGTTGTACTCTCTGCGACTTTTGTTTGAAATACAACATGAACTGGTACGATTTCCGGTTTGATGTTGTATTCTCGGGAACTGGTGCAGGCTCGTGCAACATGAACAGACATTTTACATGGATTCATGTTGTTTTCCGCAGAAAATACAACATGAAATTATATTTTATCGATGTTCATGTTGTCAGACTTGCAGAAAATCAGCCTGCCTCGCTTATAGATACAAATCCGGTTCGCGACGGATCCCGGCGTACATATCTTCCAGTTCTTCCTTATGGTAAATAAAACCGGGATCGTCAAAATAGAATGCCTGGCGGGGGCATTTCTTGACGCAGCCACAGCATTTGATGCAGATCCCTGTGATCGGAGCCGGTGGCTGTCCAGGGTTTTCCTGCACAACAGATCCCATCGGACATGCGCTGACGCAGATCCCGCACCCGCTGCAAAGTTCTGCATGCAGTTTTGGTTTTACTTTCAGGATATTGATGTGGTTGCCGTTTCGATCCTGTGGTTTATAATACGGGCGGATCGGGTCGGCGCCGTCCACCGGCACGGGCGCGGCCTCACGCAGCCCAGCCGCGCCGAGCCGGCGGATTTTGCCTGCGAGCTTTCGGGCAAAATCCCGGGACAGCTCCATGTCGGAGCTGTCCGGACGGCCGGCCGCCAGGATCCTGGAAAAAGAGTGCTCGCCTATAAAAGCCGCCGCTCCTATGGCATAAAATCCACGATCCTGTAATATATTTCTCAGTTCGATCAAAGCGTCATCAAAATTCCTGTTGCCATAAAGCACGACAGGAACTGCCAGCGCGCCTCCGCCCTGCAGTGTATCCAGGAATTTTAATAATACGTTGGGGACCCGTCCTGCGATGACCGGCACGCCGAATACCACCAGGTCATCCGGCGCAAACCGGTAGATTTCCCGCCGTGCTGCCGGTGGAGTAAAATCGATATCGGCGGCTCGCTGCCAGGGTTTTATATCGGCTTTTATGCTGCCGGGATTTTCGTCAGCAGCCGTTTCATCCTGGGATATTTTGATTTCAGTCAGCTCATCGGCGATAGCGGCGGTCACCTTTTTCGTGGTGCCGGTGCCGCTGAAATACATGGCGGTGATATTCATGACGCTATGCCTGGCTGAATCTTCTCACCTTGGTGTACTGGACGATCAGGTCTACGATGTCTTCGATCTCGATGTACCCACTATCGATGGAAAGACTGTAGTTCACGTGTTCGCCCCATTTTCTGCCGGTGTGATATGCATAGTAATTGGCGCGAGCCTTATCGGTATCTCTCATCAGTTTCTGGGCTTCGTCTTCCGGGATGCCGTATTCCTGAACTGCGCGTTTGATCTTGTCTTTTTCTTCTGCATAAATAAAGATGTGGCTGGCTTCCGGCAGACCGCGGAGCACATAGTCGGAGCATCTGCCGACGATGACGCAGGAGCCTTCGTCCGCGATCCGGCGAATGGTATCGAACTGTGCCAGGAAAAACCTCTCATTCAGAGACAGGCTTTCCGGGCCGCTTTCACTGGTGCCCATAGCGGACGCCAGGCTGTAGAGGAAACTGTTTTTCGCTTTCATTTCTGCACCCTTGATCATTTCCTTGCTGAAGCCGGATTCTTCGGCGATCCGATCCAGGAGCTGCTTGTCGTAGAACGGTACATCCAGCTTTTCGGCCAGGCGCTTACCGATCAGTCTGCCTCCACTACCGAACTCTCTGCTTATCGTGATTATCTTCTTATCATTATTTCCCATAACTGCCTCCTTTGATTGTTACTGAAAGCAATACAGCCGTAGCCTCTGCCAACTTTCATTTTATCTATTATACCATGAAATTCCTAAATCAACCAGACCGGGACGTTCCAGTCCCTTTAAAATAATTCCAAAAAACACCGCTGTCATCAGCAGAAATCGCTGCACGACAACGGTGCTTTTTTATCAAGAAACCCCTTTTTCATTTCTATTTTATGTCATTTGTCCGAAAAGTATTCGAGTTTCGGTGGATTTTAGACAGGCCCCGTCACTTCTACCCTCTGTGGATCAGCCCGATATCCTTCCGGTACTGAACGCCGTCGAACGTGATCTTTTCAGTGTTGGCATAAGCCTTTGCACGAGCTTCCTCATGAGTCTTGCCCAGTGCTGTCACACCCAGCACGCGACCACCGGAAGTCACTATAGCACTCTGCTTCATTTCACAGCCGTCTTCACAGGCAGCACACTTGCTGCCCTCCGGCATTTCTGCAAACTTCGTCCCTGCATGGAATACGATGACATCCGGGTCCACATTCCCAAGCCCGGAGATCAGCTTGCCCTTTTCATAGCTCCCCGGATACCCTCCGGAAGCCAGAACGACACAGACTGCCTTTTCCTTTTTCCACTTTAATTCCACCTCGGCAAGACGGTTTTCAGTCACCGCCAGGAACACTTCCGCCAGATCGCTTTCCAGTCTTGCCAGCACCGACTGCGTTTCCGGATCTCCAAACCGGTTGTTGAACTCGATGACTTTTGGCCCGTCCTCGGAAAGCATAAGGCCGATAAACAATACGCCCTTGAAATCCAGACCGTCTTTCTGGAATCCTGCCAGCGTCGGTTCCAGGATCTGCGAACGGATCTCATCCTCGATTTTTTCGTCGAAGAGAAGGCTCGGAGAATAAGTTCCCATGCCGCCTGTGTTAGGACCTTTATCGTCATCGAATGCCCGCTTGTAATCCTGTGCAGATTCCATCGGCAGGATCGTATTCTCATCCACGAAGCACAGCATGGAGGCTTCCACTCCCGTCAGGAATTCTTCCACGACGATCTTGTCAGCCGCATGACCGAACACCTTGTCGCCCATCATTTCCTCGATTGCCTTCTTTGCATCCGCTTCATTTTCTGCGATGACAACGCCCTTTCCCGCAGCCAGACCGTCAGCCTTCAGCACCATCGGATAACCGAAGATGCCCACCGCATCCAGCAGTTCCTGTTTGTCGGTGAATTCTTTATATCCCGCCGTCGGGATCTGGTGTCTTGCCAGGAAGTCCTTGGTAAAGGATTTGCTGGCTTCCAGCTGGGAGCACTTTTTATTAGGACCGAAAGTTTTCACTCCGGCAGCTTCCAGCTCGTCTACGATCCCCATAGCCAGCGGTACTTCCGGGCCGATGACCGCCAGGTCGATATCGTTTTCCTTTGCAAAACCGCATATTCCGTCGATATCCTCCGCTCCGACAGCAACGCACTCTGCAACCTTCGCGATCCCCGCATTGCCCGGCGCACAGAAGATCTTATCTACTTTTTCACTCTGAGCCAGCTTCCAGCAGATCGCATGTTCTCTGCCGCCGCCGCCCACGACCAGTACTTTCATCTTTGCACCTCCTGCTTCTTAGTGATGGAACAGTCTCATGCGGGAGAAATCCATGGCGATGCGATACTCGTTGCATGTCTCGATCACCAGATCGTCCCTGATGGATCCGCCCGGCTGCGCGATGTACTTCACCCCGCTTCTATGAGCTCTCTGTACGTTGTCACTGAACGGGAAGAAAGCATCTGATCCCAGAGCGACGCCGTCCATTTTATCCAGCCATTCTCTCTTTTCTTCTCTCGTCAGCGGCTCCGGCTGTTCGGTAAAGAACTGCTGCCACTGTCCGTCTTCCAGCACGTCTGCATAATCATCGCTCATGTACACATCGATCGCATTGTCTCTGTTTGGTCTGCCCACATCTTCCTTGAACGGCAGGTTCAATACTTTTGGACACTGACGAAGGAGCCAGTTGTCAGCTTTCTGCCCAGCCAGTCTGGTGCAGTGGATCCGGGACTGCTGTCCTGCTCCGATACCGATAGCCTGGCCGCCCTTGACATAGCACACCGAGTTGGACTGCGTGTATTTAAGTGTGATCAGGGCGATGATGAGATCTCTCTTGGCGTCTTCCGGAACATCTTTGTTTTCTGTTACCAGTTTGCCCAGGAATTCCTCATCGATAGGCATCTCGTTTCTGCCCTGCTCGAACGTGATCCCGAAAACCTGCTTTCGCTCGATCGGATCCGGCTTGTAGGCAGGATCGATCTTGATGATATTATAATTCCCTTTTTTCTTGGTTTTGAGGATCTCCAGTGCTTCCGGCTCGTATCCCGGTGCGATGACGCCGTCAGAAACCTCTCTCTTGATCATGTTGGCCGTATCTACATCGCAGACGTCGGACAGGGAAATAAAGTCGCCGAAGGACGACATCCTGTCAGCACCTCTGGCTCTGGCATAAGCGCATGCCAGCGGAGACAGATCGCCCAGATCGTCTACCCAGTAGATCTTCTTTTCCACATCGCTGAGAGGCAGACCGATCGCTGCTCCTGCCGGGGAAACGTGCTTGAAGGAAGTCGCCGCCGGATGGCCTGTTGCCTCCTTTAATTCCTTGACCAGCTGCCAGCCATTGAAAGCATCCAGGAAGTTGATGTATCCCGGCTTGCCGTTGAGCACTTCGATAGGCAGCTCACCGTTTTCCACGAATATCCGTGATGGTTTCTGGTTCGGATTACAACCGTATTTTAATTCTAATTCTTTCATTCCTATTCTCCTGAATCATCCGTTCACAGTGTTCTATTTATTCTTGTTGACGATACGAGTCTCATATGTTCCCGTTGCGATATCGATGTACCGTACGAAGAGAGATACTTTGTTATCCTCGTTGAGGCTTTCCCAGACAGTGTCTGTGAAGGTGTCGATATCACCTGCGATCGTCACCTTTTCCGGTTCTCCTTCAAAGCTTGGCAGCGGGTTCGCATCTTCCATGTAGGTGTGGATGAATCTTGCCTCGCCTGCCGGGCATCCGGGATATGTAAAGGTGTTGCGGATGCAATAATCCGGGTTTCCGTCATCGCTCTTTAAGATGGACATGGCGAAGTCGTACCTGCCGTCTTCCACATTGATGATCCCGGAGATCCTCGGTGTGTAGTTAGGATCATCCGGCTCAAATTCCCGTGTCCGCAGAGCTTCTTCGAAAGTCTTTCCCTCTGCCATGAGATCGTAAACCGTGTCCGTCTGATCGCCGTTGGTAACGATGGTCGTATTTCCCAGCACGCGAACCGGCGCATAAATGATCAGGCTTGGATCGCTCAGTTTGGATTCATCGAATGCCTGTGTGCGGATCCCTTCTCCTTCTTCTGCAAAGATTCTGTTGCGGCTGTTGACGCTTCTTCCCATGATGAAGTAAGCTGTCACCACGTTTTTTCCGTCCTCAGAGCATCCGATGAGGATCCCTCTGCCCGGATAAGACGTCGCTTTTAATGTATCTGCAATCGCTGTTTTCTTCATGATTTTCTATTCCTTTCCGTCCCAGCAGTAGGTGCAGAGGTTGCATCTGTCCACACCGATCGCCTCGACTGTATCCTCCAGCTTCTGGAATTTCAGGCTGTCAAACTTGAGGATCTGGCGGATCTCCTCTACCATAGCTTCGTGTTTTTCTGTATCGCTGGCAGCGTATTGTGCCAGGATATCTGCCGGGATCTCATCTCCTTCGATACCTTCCAGCTTCTTGATGACACGTCTTGTGATCAGTTCCAGATCGCTGACGGACCGGGAGAAATTGAGATATTTACAGCCATACATGATCGGAGGGCAGGCAGATCGTACATGGATCTCCTTCGCACCGTTTTCAATCAGGTAGGAAATGGTTTCCGAAAGCTGTGTGCCACGCACGATGGAGTCATCGATGAGGACGAACTTCTTGTCCTTGATGATCGGGAACACCGGTACCAGCTTCATCTTAGCGATGAGATTTCTGGCTTTCTGGTTCTGCGGCATGAAGCTCCGAGGCCAGGTCGGCGTGTATTTGATCAACGGACGCGCGTACGGCACGCGGGAGCGATTTGCATATCCCAGTGCGTGAGCCGTACCGCTGTCCGGTACTCCCGCAACGTAATCCACATCAAGATCATCGTCCTGTTCTGCCAGAAGTTCTCCGTTGCGGTTTCTCATCTGCTCTACATTGCGGCCTTCATAGATGGACGTGGTATATCCGAAATACGTCCAGAGAAATGCGCAGATCCGCATTCCCTCCTGCGGTTCGCCCACTGTTTTGTCTTCATCCGGAGTCAGGAAAGCGATCTCAGCCGGTCCCAGCTCTCTCTTGTATTTATATCCGATGTTGATGAATGCAAAGGATTCGGACGCGGCACAGTACGCACCGTCTTTATGGCCGATGATCAGCGGCGTTCTGCCGTACTTGTCACGAGCCGCGTAAAGCCCTTCTCTGGTGAGCACCAGGATCGTCACTGAACCTTCCACTTTCGCCTGTGCGATGCGGATACCGTCCACGATGTCCCTACCCGTTGAGATCAGAGCTGCTACCAGCTCCGTATTGTTGATCCCTCCGCCGCTCATGGACATGAACTGGCTCGGTCTGTCCTTCAGCAGTTCCTGCACGATTTCATCTTTATTGTTGATCCGTCCCACCGTCGCTATGGCATAATCCCCCTGACGGCTGTAAACGGTCAAAGGCTGCGGATCGCCGTCACTGATGGCTCCGATCCCCATGTTGCCTTTCATTTCCTCGATATCCTGTTCGAACTTGCTCCGGAACGGAGAGTTCTCGATGTTGTGAATGGAACGGTTGAATCCGTCCTCCTGCAGGATACACATCCCGCCTCGTTTCGTTCCTAAATGTGAATGGTAGTCTGTTCCGAAAAACAGATCCATCACGCAGTCCTGTTTTGAAGCAAAGCCGATTACTCCACCCATTACCTCTGTCCTCCTTTTTCATCTGATTTCATTTTTTCCACCTGTATCTTCGCAGCGACCTGATTGAGACCCTCAGCCAGGATCCTGTGCTCCACTTTCAGCACGCGGGCTGCCAGCTCATCCGGGGTATCGCCTTCAAGCACAGGCACTTTTTCCTGCAAAATGATCTCCCCGGTGTCTACGCCCTCGTCCACGAAATGGACGGTCGCTCCGCTTTCTTTTTCGCCGCCTTCCAGGACAGCTTTGTGCACCCGTTTGCCGTAAAACCCTTTCCCGCAGTATTTAGGGATCAGGGACGGATGGATATTGATGATCTTGTTTCTGTATCGTTCAATGATCTCCTTCGGAAGCACTTTCATGTATCCGGCCAGCACGATCATGTCTGCACCGCTTTTCTGCAGTTCTTCCATAACCTGCTGCGGTTCTTTTGCTACCGCTGTTTCAATCCCGGCTTTTGCTGCACGTTCCAGTGCGAATGCATCTTCTCTGCTGGCTATGACCTTCACGATATGGGCATCCGGGATCTGTCCGTCAGCTTCCTTGTCGATCAGTGCCTGCAGGTTGGTCCCGCCTCCCGATACAAGCACTGCTACTTTGATTTTTTCACTCATATTGATTCCTCTTTCGCAGCCGTCTACAGATTCAAAACGACTTTCTCGCCCTTGTCTTCTGCGATATCACCGATGATCCATGCCTTTTCTCCGGCATCAGTCAATGCTTTCAGGGCTGCATCTGCATCCTCTGCTTCCACGACCATCATCATGCCGATCCCCATATTGAATGTGGAGAACATTTCTTTTGATTCAATGTTGCCTGTTTTGCTGATGTAATCGAAGATCGGAGGTTTTTCCCAGCTGTCTACATCTATTACGACGGCAGCGTCTTCCGGCAGGATCCTCGGGATGTTTTCATAGAATCCGCCGCCTGTGATATGAACGATCCCGTTTACTGCAAAGTTTGGGAGCACGGCATTGCAGGCGTCTGCGTAGATGCGTGTCGGGCGCAGCAGTGCTTCGCCCAGAGTCTCTCCCAGGTCTTCTACATAATCGTCCACTTTCATACCCGCCTTGTCAAAGAACACCTTGCGCACCAGGGAATATCCATTGCTGTGGATGCCGCTGGATGCTATGCCGATGATCTTGTTGCCCGCCTTCACCTTGGCACCGGTGATGATTTTATCTTTATCCACGATCCCCACGGAGAATCCGGCCATATCGTACTCGCCTTCGCCGTAAAAGCCCGGCATCTCTGCTGTTTCTCCACCTACGAGAGCGCTTCCGGACTGTTTGCATCCGTCTGCGATACCCTTTACGATGTCAGCGATCTTTTCTGCCGTTACTTTACCGGTTGCGATATAGTCCAGGAAAAACAGAGGCTTTGCACCCTGGCACAGCACGTCGTTGACGCACATTGCCACGCAGTCGATGCCTACGGTGTCATGTCTGTCCATGAGGAAAGCCAGTTTCAGCTTGGTTCCTACGCCATCTGTTCCGGACACCAGCACCGGTTCCTTCATATCCGCAACATCCAGTGCAAAGAGGCTGCCGAAGCTGCCAAGGCCAGTCAGTACGTTTTTATTGAACGTCCCTTTTACGTGTTCCTTCATCAGGGATACGGCACGTTCGCCTTCTTTCGTATCCACGCCTGCGTCTTTATAGGTAAGTTTTGTATCTTCCATGATTTCCTCCACTAGTCGTTCTTTACTCTCTTGAGCACTTCTGCGTAAGTTTCTTCCACGTTGCCGAGGTCTCTTCTGAATCTGTCTTTATCCATCTTTTCCCCGGTCTTCACATCCCACAGTCTGCAGGTGTCCGGAGAGATCTCGTCAGCCAGGATCACTTCGCCGTCATAAAGACCGAATTCGATCTTGAAGTCGATCAGTTTCAGACCTTTTTCCAGGAAGAATTCCTTCAGAGTCTCGTTGACGATGGAGGCGTATTTCTTGACCGTCTCCAGCTGTTCTTTTGTCACCAGCTTGAGTGCCAGCGCATGGGATTCGCACATGAGCGGATCGCCCAGATCGTCGTTCTTATAGGAAACTTCGAAAGTAGGCTCATCGAATTCGATGCCTTCTTCCACGCCGTATCTCTTGGCGAAAGAACCTGCGGACACATTACGCATGATGACTTCCAGCGGCAGGATCTTCACTGCCTTGACCAGAGTTTCTCTATCGCTCAGCTGCTTGATCAGATGAGTCGGAACACCTTTTTCCTCCAGGATCTTGAAGATGATGTTGGTCATGGTGTTGTTGACAACACCCTTGCCTGCGATCTGTCCTTTTTTCTCGCCGTTAAATGCTGTGGCGTCGTCCTTATAATCTACGATGAGTGCCTTCGGATCGTCTGTCTTAAATACTTTCTTTGCCTTGCCTTCATAAAGCTGTTCTAATTTCTGCATGATAGTTTCCTCCCTGTTTTATTTCTCATTTCCGTATTTTATCTGTTTTTTTATTTCTGGTTTTGAAATTCATGGTCTAACGCGATGATTTCTTCTTCCTGTCTTTTCTTGAAATCCTTGATTTTCTGGCGAAGAGCCGGATCTCCTGCCGCCAGGATCTGTACTGCCAGGATCGCAGCGTTTTCGGCCCCGTTTATGGCTACGGTGGCTACCGGTACGCCTTTCGGCATCTGTACGACAGAAAGCAGGGAATCCAGACCGTCCATGGTGCTGGATTTCATCGGCAGTCCAATGACCGGAAGAGGCGTGGTTGCTGCCAGCACGCCTGCCAGATGAGCAGCCTTTCCTGCCGCTGCGATGATAGTACCAAATCCGTTTGCTTCCGCATTGGCAGCAAATTCTTCTGCCTGCTTCGGCGTTCTGTGGGCGGAGATGATCCGCGTTTCATAGTCCACGCCGAACTCTCTCAGCATGGCTTCTGCTTTTTCTACTACGGGATAATCCGATTTGCTTCCCATAACAATAGCAACTTTCATGGTTTCTTCTCCTTTCCTGGATCTGCGGCATCACTCTGCCGCCGTTTTTTCGGCGAAGCCGACTTTATTATTTAAAGTAATTCACACCGGATTCGAAGATCTTCTGATCCTTTTCTCCTGCTACATTCTTATAAAGGTTTTTACCGATACGTTCGGAGTGTCCCATCTTGCCCAGGATACGTCCGTCCGGGGAAGTAATCCCTTCGATGGCCATTGCCGAGCCGTTGGGGTTGAATGCGATATCCATGGACGGAGTTCCGTCAAAGTCCACATACTGGGTAGCGATCTGTCCGTTTACAGCCAGCTGTTTCAGCACTTCATCGCTGGCGATGAACCGGCCTTCACCGTGGGATACCGGGATGGTGAATACGTCGCCTGCTTCCACACCTGCAAGCCATGGCGACTTGACGGATGCGATCCCTGTGCGAACCAGACAGGATGCGTGACGTCCGATCTTGTTGTATGTCAGCGTCGGGCTGTCCTCTCTGCCATCCACGATTTTTCCTTCCGGTACAAGACCCAGCTTGATGAGTGCCTGGAATCCGTTGCAGATACCCAGCATCAGACCGTCTCTGTTTTCCATCAGGTCTGTAACAGCATCTTTGATCCGAGGGTTTCTGAATACGGCTGTAATGAATTTAGCCGATCCGTCCGGCTCGTCTCCACCGGAAAATCCTCCCGGGATCATGATGATCTGGCTTTCTCTGATCTTGCGTTCCAGTTCCAGGATAGAATCTTCCAGCTGCGCGGCCGTCAGGTTGCGGATGATATGGATATCCGCTTCAGCACCGGCCTTTTCAAAGGCTCTTGCGGAGTCCATCTCGCAGTTGGTACCCGGGAATGCCGGGATCACGACTTTCGGCCTTGCCACCTGGATCTTCGGGCCGCTGGTGTTGCGCTCTGTATAGTGAAGTTTTTCAACCTCGGTAGTATCTGTTTTTTCTCTGAAGTCTGCCGTCCGTACCGGGAAAACACCTTCCAGCGGCTGCTGCCACTTAGCGACGATCACATCCAGATCGTCTGCTTCTCCGTTGACGATCAGCCTGCAGTCATCTGTCGTCTTACCGATGATCTGATACGCGGATCCTTCCAGCAGCTTGTCTGCATCTTCACCATTCGAAAGTTCCAGCACGATAGATCCAAACTGTGGCGCCAGCACATCACCATCGATCTTTACATCTGCACCGATCTTGTTGCCGACAGCCATCTTGACCAGCGTCATGTAAAGACCGCCTCTGCCGATAGCGTCTGCTGCCAGGATCTTGCCGGCCTGTGCCAGCTGTCTTACCTTATCCATATTCTTTTTGTAAATATCAAAGTCGATGATTCCGTCTTTATCGATCGGAGCCGTCACAACAGCCAGCGTACTTCCTGCCTGTTTCATTTCCGTGGAAATGATTTCGTCCGCATCGACAGTGGTGATCGCGAAAGATGCCAGCGTCGGCGGCACGTCGATATCCATGAATGTTCCTGACATGCTGTCCTTGCCTCCGATAGCCGGGATCTCAAGTTCTTTCTGTACTCTCAGCGCTCCCAGCAGAGCTGCCATAGGCTTGCCCCATCTTGCCGGATCTTCGCCCAGTTTTTCAAAGTATTCCTGGAAGGTCAGGCGGATCCTGCTGTAGTCGCCGCCCATTGCTGCGATCTTGGTCACGGAGTCGATCACTGCGTAGAGTGCTCCGTGGAACGGACTTTTCATTGCTGTTTCCGGATCGAATCCGTATGCCATGATGGTAGCCGTTTCCGTTTCTCCCTTCGTTACAGGGAGCTTCGCTGCCATACCGGCGGCCGGAGAAAGCTGATACGTGCCACCCAGCGGCATGAGCACTGTCGCTGCTCCGATGGTGCTGTCAAAACGTTCGATAAGTCCTTTCTTGCTGCAGCAGTTGAGATCTTCCACCAGTTGTTCTTTTGTCTTTGTCTCTGTGAAAATGTCCTGCGGGGCGATTGCAGCATCACAGGATCCAGAGGCTGCAAGCCCCTGAGCCGCCGGCTTCGTAGAAGCCTTTACAAGAACATCCGCGAACTGCTGTGCTCCGTTGGTATTGAGGAAGTCTCTGGACAGATCGAGGATGCACTTGCCTCGCCAGTACATCTTGACGCGGTTTTCGTCGGTAACTTTGGCGACGGTGGTCGCTTCCAGGTTTTCCTCGTCTGCGTATTTGATGAATTCTGCTTCTTTTTCTGCGTCTACAACGACTGCCATTCTTTCCTGGGACTCGGAGATCGCCAGTTCTGTGCCGTCGAGGCCTTCGTATTTCTTCGGTACCAGATCCAGGTTGATCTCCAGGCCGTCAGACAGTTCGCCGATGGCTACGGATACGCCGCCTGCACCGAAGTCGTTGCAGCGTTTGATGAGGGTCGCTACTTCTTTGCGGCGGAACATTCTCTGGATGTTTCGCTCTACCGGAGGATTTCCTTTCTGGACTTCTGCGCCGCACTGGAGGATGGATTCCTGAGTATGCTCTTTTGAGGATCCTGTCGCGCCGCCGCAGCCGTCGCGTCCGGTGCGTCCGCCGACGAGGATGATCACATCGCCTTTTTCCGGAACTTTTCGGATCACGTGGTCTGCCGGTGCTGCACCAACAACGGCTCCTATCTCCATTCTCTTGGCTACGTAATTATCGTGATATACTTCGTCTACCAGTCCTGTTGCCAGCCCGATCTGGTTGCCGTAGGAGCTGTAGCCGTGGGCTGCTTCCTGTGTGATTTTTCTCTGAGGCAGCTTGCCTTCCAGTGTGTCTTCGATGGGCGTTCTCGGATCAGCGGCACCGGTCACACGCATGGCCTGGTACACGTAAACACGTCCTGAGAGAGGGTCACGGATGGCGCCTCCCAGACAGGTGGCTGCTCCGCCGAAGGGTTCGATTTCCGTCGGATGGTTGTGGGTTTCGTTTTTGAACATCACAAGCCAGTCTTCTTCTCTGCCGTCGATCTTAGCCTTGACCTTGATGCTGCAGGCGTTGATCTCTTCCGACTCGTCCAGATCGTCTGCCTTACCGTGTTTCTTGAGATATTTTGCTCCGATGCAGGCCATATCCATGAGGCACAGGTTCTTGTCCCGTTCTCCGTACACGTCTTTTCTCATTGTCATGTATTCTGCAAAGGCTTTGCGGACGATCTGCCCGTAAGGGGTGTCGTCGAAGCTGATGTTTTCGAGGGTCGTATTAAACGTCGTATGTCTGCAGTGATCGGACCAGTATGTATCGATGACTTTCAATTCTGTCAGGGTCGGGTCGCGGTGCTCCGTATTTCTATAATAATCCTGAACAAATTTAATGTCTTCCGGACTCATGGCAAATCCCATTTCCCGGCGATAGCTTTCCAGCTGCTCCGGTGCGTAATCGCGGAAGCCTTCGATGGTGGCTACGTCTTCCGGAACAGTCATTTCCATGTCGAGGGTTTCCGGCTTTTCATTTTCTGCGATCTGAGAATCTACCGGATTGACGCAGTAGTTCTTGATCTCGTCAAGCTGTCCCTTTTTTAACTTGCCTTCTAAAACGATGATCCGTGCGAATTTCACGACCGGCTGCGCATCCCCTTTCATCAGGCGGATACACTGTGCAGCGGAGTCTGCTCTCTGGTCATACTGTCCAGGAAGGAATTCCACTCCAAAAAAATTTGCAGAACTGATATCGCCCGGCAGCTCCTCTTCATAAAGGCTGTCTATGGCTGGTTCTGCAAACACTGTAAATTTCGCCGCTTCATATGTCTCATCATCGATCCCGTCTATATCATAGCGGTTTAAAATGCGTAATCCTGTAACTGACTGAAGGTGGAGGTCGTCTTTCATGCTTCGAAAGAGTCCCGCTGCTTCCACATCAAATCCTTGTTTCTTTTCCACGTAGATTCTTCTTACCATCACTCCGTCCTTTCCCTTTGGTTTTTACTCCATCGTTTATGGCTTTTATAGCGTTCGGATCGTTTTTTACGGCCTGAATGACCTCCTCGATCCGCTATCGATTCATGATTGCCTTGTTTCTCATCATAATGTTAGCACTTTTCACGCAAAATGGCAACATCTTCGAGCGAAATTCTTTGAAATTTCAACGTTTTCCGAACGTTATCCCGGTGCGCCAGGGTGTATCGTTCGTGTTCCGCAAGGTGTTGTCCGGGGGAAGGCCGTTGTCGGAAAGAACGATTCGTAAACAGGGACCCCTGCAGGCACAAATTGACTTTTGGTCTAAATTGGAGTATCTTAGTGATATTCGTTGGAGCAGGCGACATTTTGTCGAACATTCATACAATTTTGTATGCTTCGGGGGGTTGTGGCCGATCCTCTACGCGCTATACAATAGAACTATCAGAACGGAGTCTGACCTTATGCCATTACAGTTTTGTTCTTTTGCCAGCGGAAGCAGCGGCAATTGTTATTTAATAAAAAACCAGCGTTCTGCCATCCTGATCGATGCAGGGATCTCGGGGAAAAAGATTTTTCAGGGACTGGAAGAGACGGGCACGCCTTTTGAAGACGTGTCGGCCGTCCTTGTCACTCACGAGCACATAGACCACGTGAAAAGTCTTCCTATCGTGACGAAAAAGCTGCCCAATGTACTCGCCTGGGCCAACCGGCAAACTTGGGAGCACATTGAACGACCAGTAGCGGAAGGCTGCCGCAGAGTATTTACGACGGGAGAGGATTTTCAGATCGATGATTTCAGGATCAGGCCTTTCGCCATTCCCCACGATGCAGCGGAACCGGTGGGATTTTCCATTTATTACGACGGCCGTCAGATCAGTATCGTCACAGATGTAGGCTGCATCACAGATGAGATCTTCGAGGAGATCACCAATGCGGATCTTCTTCTTCTGGAAGCAAACCACGAAAAGGAGATCCTTCTCATGGGTCGTTACCCGTACAATCTGAAGCGACGGATCCTGGGTGATCATGGTCATCTTTCCAACGTTTCCGCAGGCACATGCCTGTGCCGTCTCGTGGGGAAAAAGAAAAAACGCCGCCGGGTCCTTCTGGGGCATCTTTCCCGCGAAAACAACGACCCGTCAGTCGCCATGCTGACTATTACCAATACGTTGCAGGAACAGGACATCTTCCCGGGAGACGAGCTTTCCCTGGAAGTCATGCTGCGCGACAGCTGCAGCTGCGTTTACGAGGTATAGATCATGAACATCACGATTTTATGTGTCGGAAAGTTAAAGGAAAAGTACTGGCGCGATGCCGAAGCGGAATACTCCAAGCGGCTGAAACGCTTTGTAAATCTGCAGATCACAGAGCTGAAGGAGAGCCTTCTTCCAGCCAACGCATCCCCGGCGGATGAGGCGGCAGTCAAGGAAGCGGAAGGTGAGGCGATCCTGGCGAAAATCAAGTCGTCCGATCATGTGATCTCCCTGGAGATCGGCGGAAAAGGGCTTTCTTCCACGCAGCTTTCTGCAAAGATCGAGGAACTGGGTCTTCAGGGGAAAAGCAGCATCGTCTTCGTCATAGGCGGCTCTCTGGGGCTGTCTCCCGCAGTCAGCCGGCGGGCAGATTTCAAACTTTCCTTTTCTGCCATGACCTTCCCCCATCAGATGATGCGCATCATCCTGCTGGAACAGGTCTATCGCAGTTTCAAGATCATTCGCCACGAAGCGTACCATAAATAAATACGATCGCTATCGTTTCATCCTATTTTCATCTTATATCGAAGCAAAAGACTCTGGACACAGGTATATGCCTGATTTTCAGGGTCTTTTTTTAAGAATTACCAGAAATCACCGGTAGTTTTCGTCTTAAAAATGACGTATAGTAATCAGCGTCAAGGAGGACTGATCATGTTAACGGACAGATTTATCACAAAACAAACTATGGACAGCTTTTACGAATATCTCATCGAAGAGGAACGGAGCAGCGGAACCATCGAAAAATACATTCGCGATGTCCGGCTGCTTCAGTCATGGCTGGGGCCTGCGCCGGTCACGAAGGAGAATGCTGCCCGATGGAAGCAAGAGCTTCTGCAAAGCGGCCGCGCACCATCCACGGTCAATTCCATGCTGGCGGCAGCCAACACATATTTTCGCTTTATGGGCTGGGACGAACTCAAACTGAAATCGATCCGTCTGCAGAGGCGTTTTTTCCGGGAAAATGAACGGGAACTGACAAAAGCGGAGTATCAGCTTCTCATGGAAACAGCTAAAAAGCGAGGCGACGAACGGCTGGCTCTACTGATGGAAACCATCTGCGCCACGGGGATCCGCGTCAGTGAAGTCCCATACATCACCACTGATGCGATCAAAAAAGGACGAGCCCGCATTTCCATGAAAGGCAAGCTGCGGACGATCCTTATTCCTGCTCAGCTTTGCAGGAAACTCCGCAAATACGCCACCAAACACAGGATTGGGCGGGGGGAGATTTTCCTGACGAAAAACGGGACCAGGCTGGAACGAAAGCAGATCTGGGCACAGATGAAAGCCTTGTGTAAATACGCCGGGATCGAAAGAAACAAAGTGTTCCCGCACAATCTCAGACATCTGTTCGCCAGATGCTTTTACCGGATCTCTCACGACATTTCCTCGCTGGCGGACGTGCTGGGACACAGCAGTATCGAAACCACCCGGATCTATCTGATTTCAACAGAAAGCGAACACATAAAAAAAATAGCCCATCTGGGGCTTGTGCAGTAGACAAAATAAGTATTTTGTCCGTTTAAATTTAATATCGCATTCATCTAACAGGAATTGTTTTCCTAATTGTAACACTATAGAAGCCATTCTACAATACATAATTTGAAATTTTCACTCTTTCTACTAAACTCGACATCCTTTTCAAATCGATTTACAGAACCACAAAAAGTCGTTCAGGATTTTTTCAGAACGACGATTTTTCGCTGCCTAAAAGGCCGTTTTTTTATTGGTGCAACCCCCTTCGCATTTCTTTGATAAGGTCTCTGCAACTATTTTTTTCTCCCTGAAGTTTCCTCACAGGACAAAATTTACAAATTATTAACAGGATATTCCTCTGCTGTCTGCTGTGCCGATTCTCCTGCAGGACAAAATACTTATTTTGTCCTGCAGGTAAGGAGGCGTCCGAATGGGACGAGGAAATTTTACAAAAACAGAAATGGAAACTCTTCTTCGCAATCCTTATGTAACCGACGTAAATGAAAAAAGCATTTCTTATTCGACCGAGTTCAAGTTTTTATTTATGGACGAGTATATCAAAGGGAAGCGACCAACACAGATCTTTCGCGACGCGGGGTTCGATATCGGGATCCTTGGCTCGAAACGGATCGAACGGGCATGTGCCCGCTGGAAAGAATCTTACCAGAGCGGCACGCTGGGAGAACGCAGTGCTGTCCTGGGAAAGGCCAGCTCATCCTCGGAGGCAGATGCCTCTCTATCGGAGAAAATGGAGTCAGGTAAAAAATACACCATCGACCGCTGTCGCCAGCAGGAGGAAATGATCAAAAAGCTCCGCGCCGAGGTACTGCTTCTCCGGCAGCTCTGCGAGAAAAAACTGGATGGAGCAGGTCAGCCGCTTCTGCGTGCAGAAGTCTGCCAGATCATCGAATCGATCACGCAGCAGGAGGAATACCACCGCTGTGTTTCTCATCTCTGCAAAGCCGCCGGCATCAGCCGCAACACCTTCTACGAATACCGCCGAAACGAAACGGCATGCGGGATGTGAATTTGTGACTTAAAGCTTTAATGCTTAAACGTTTAAAAAGAAAGGTGAAGGTTAAAATGAAAACACAAAGATTAAAAAGAAAGAAATTGCTTGTTATTCTGCTGGCTTTTGCGATTATCATTGGCATGATTCCCATGACATCCACGAAAGCTTATGCAGCAGATGAAAGCGACACTCTCCCAGACACTTGGTCTAATATTGCCCACATTGAAGGATTAAGCGGTGGATATTGGCTTCCCTTGAAAGGCGATAACGGCACAGCCCTGGATGTAAGCTACATCCTGCAAAACAATGTTTCTGAAAAAGGGCAACAGGTAGATACGAAACATATCAAAGACCAGTATGTCACCTTCAATGGTCACAAATATAATTTAAAAAACTTTAAGGCGACTCAGCCTGGAACCGGCGAATTGACCACCACATGGGATAATGGACATAAGGAAGTTGATGGATTCGGTTTCTATACTTTTGTCACCGTGAATTATCGAGATGTCGATGACTCCAAAGAAGCACTTGCACCAATGCAGTACAAGACGATTACTATGACTGAATATGATCCTGATGCCGTTTACAACGTAAGCGCTTATGATAAAAAGAATATTGAGGGATACCAGTATTTAAAAACAGATGGGATTTTAACTGGAAAGGTCAGCGATCTGAGCGGGCAGCACAATGTATACGTTTATTATAAGAAACTCTTTACCGTAACTTACAAGGACGGCACAACTGGAGCAGCATTTCAAGATCAAATCTATACAGTTCCCCGCAATGATGCAACACCCGAATTCAACGGAACGCCAATCAGAGATGGATACAGATTCATCGGGTGGGATCAGAGTATCTCCGACACAGTAACCGGTGATATCATCTACACAGCGCAGTGGGAAAAATTAACTGCTCCCACTGCCTCAACTACCACCGATACTGACAAATCCGACAAAACTGCTGCTAATGATAAAACCGCTCAAACCGGTGACAGTAGTCAGTCAGGGCTTTGGATCATACTGGCACTGGCATCTGCACTTGGTCTGACTGCCACAGCAGTTTCTTTCAGACGGAAACACATATAACTTAACAAACAGGAAATGGCGGAAAGTCGCAGGGAAAAATGAAGATTCCTGCGACTTTCCGTTTTTTGCATTGGCAGTGCTGACAATGCTGCGATCACCGCCCGATCCGCCTTTCCTGTTCCCTGTCTCAGTCATTTCTTATCCTCCCCTTGTCCCGATCACCAAAAAATGATAAAATATATCTATTATTTATAAGTGTTTATAAGACTTTCCGGTCAATTAGATAGAGAAAGATTATGGTGATACAAAAATGAAACAATGCCCAACATGCGGTCACAGAACGAATGATGATGTCTGCCCGGTCTGCGGTGCAGCTACCGTCGTCCTGCAGAATGACCCACAGGAAAAAGCACAACGCACGATCCAATATCAGCGCTTTGATCCATCTAAAGCCCCTGGTGCTACAGCCAGCGGTCAGGCGGTGCAGACAGAACACCGCTATATACAGAAAGATCCCGGCGCGACGCATCAAATGCAGCAGGGAGCTGGGATGACTCCTCCACAGAGAAATCAGCCGCCTCAGAGTTCGAGAAGTACAGACCAGCAGCAACCTGCAGAAACCGCAAGGCGAGCTCAACAGGCAAATGCCGACAGTTCCCGGAATATCACTTACCAGCATACGGATGGTTTCCACCCGACCACTTTGCCAAGGCGCTCACAGAAATACAGACAAAAATACGCAACATATATGCCGGCAGAGCCAACAGGGGCAAATCCGGCGGACTCAGGGATCCCGACGGAGCCAGTCGTTTCAAAGCCATCGGGCTCGGGGGTTCCGGCAGAGACAGTCGTTCCACAGCCGGCAGAAGAGATCGGTGCAAAGATTCCGGCAGGAATGGAGCCTCAGCAAGCTCTGCCAGCAGATCCTGCGAAACCAGCAGTGGCAGATCCGGCGGAGGCAGACGGCCGACACATTCAGCAGGCAAATCCAATTACGGAAGAGGCTGCTCCAGGATCTGAACCGGCAACAGCCCATGGACTCTTGTCTCCGGAAGAATTAGAAGAATTTCTGGATAATCAGCCGGACGATGCCGAAAATGAAGAATTTTCTGCGGCACCTGCCAAAAATGAACATACAGCAGATACTATGTCAACCGTTTCGGACGGGTTAAACGAACCTGTCGAAGCGAAATCTGACATCCTGGTTGCTTCTGCCCCAGGCAATGCCATCAAGGCCGAAGACAGAACCACCGAACATCCAGGCAATGCCATCAAGACCGAAGACAGAGCCGCCGAACATCCAGGCAATGCCAACGAAGCGGCAGACAGAGCCGCCGAACATCTAGGCAATGCCATCAAGATCGAAGATGGTCCGGATGTAACATTTTCTTTTTCTGCAAAGTAGTTATTTTCGAATGTGACAGAATCAGC
>JABLTL010011211.1_pt1 | contig 41822 bp, 36 predicted proteins | sample 7160151 | NCBI WGS metagenome assembly JABLTL01 (sample SAMN14651223, study PRJNA627086) | human gut metagenome | isolation source: feces | host: Homo sapiens | reverse complement strand
GTTATAGTTTAACACGGCAAGTTGATAATGTCCCAATTGGGACATTATCAACTTGGATACATTGAGACATTATCACATTGGAATCAGAACCTTTTTCATTTAATTAGAATATTTATTGACCTTTTACTTCAAAATGAAATACAACATTACAGATTCACAAGGCCACTCTCTACAGTAAAATAAGTCCATATGTTCCAACATCGTTATGTGTCTTACCTACATTTTTATTTTATACTCAGCAATTTTTTAGGCTAGTGGTGCAGCTAGTGATATAGGTGGTGCACTTTATGCGATTGGTGGTGCTATTCCTTGCGAATAATCATCACTATATTATTTTGAACTTACAATTATTAATTTAGGCAAAATAAAAACCCTGTAAACAGGATCACGAGATAAATCTCCTTTCGTGTCCTTTTTACAGGGTCCATTTTGCTATTTTATAATGTTTTATTTCTTCACTGGATCAAAGAATGTATCTGGATGATTTGGATTAAATACTTCGTTGCATGTCATTACAGTAACCAGATTTTCTGTTTCTGACAAGTTAATGATGTTATGTGTCCATCCAGGTATCATATGTACTGCTTCTATTTTATCTCCACTTACTTCAAATTCTACAATCTCTCCTGTATTAATATTTCTTTCCTGAATAAGTCCATGTCCCTGTACAACAATGAATAATTCCCATTTGGAATTATGCCAATGTTGTCCTTTGGTAATGCCTGGTCTTGAAATATTGATTGAGACCTGTCCACAGTCTTCTGTATGAACAAGTTCTGTAAAAGATCCTCTATCATCACAGTTCATCTTTAATGAATAGGCAAATTTTTCTTTTGGAAGATATGATAGGTATAAGCTGTATAGTTTTTTCGCAAAAGATCCATCTGGCATCTTAGGCATCATCAATGTCTTAGGTTGATTTTTAAACTGTTCTAACAAATCAACAATTTCTCCTAAGGTTACTTTATGTGTTCCTGGGATATAACAGTATCTTCCATCTTCTTTTTCTACTGTTTCTACACCATTAAACTCACAGTGTCTTTCTTTTCCTTCCAATAGTTCATACATTCCTTCAATCAAATCATCAATATAAAGAACTTCAAGTTCTGTTGTTCTGTCATTGACTGTAAATTCTTCATCATTTGCGACTGCATGACAGAATGTAGAAATAGCACTGTTATATCTTGGCCTTGAATGTCCCATTAGATTTGGAAAACGATAGACAGCTACTTTAGCACCTGTTTCTTTTGAATAGTCAAAGAATAGTTCTTCTCCTGCCTTCTTTGATTTTCCATATTCACTTGTACCAAAGCGACCAGCAAGTGTTGCCTGAATACTGCTGCTTAACATGATTGTTGACTTATTGTCATATTTCTTTAATGTATCTAATAAAGTAGAAGCAAACCCAAAGTTACCATTCATGAAGTCTTCTGTATTTTCAGGTCTGTTAACTCCTGCAAGATTAAATACGAAATCACATTCCTTACAGTATTGATCTAATTCTTCCAATGTATTATCGATATCATATTCATAGATTTCTTCTATATGAATATCAGGTCTTGTTTTGTTTCTTCCATCCTGTATCGTTTTTAAGTTATTAACAAGGGCAGTTCCTACCATGCCCTTGGCTCCTGTTACTAGTATCTTCATTCTAATATTTTCTCCATACCATTTTATTGACAACGTTGATATATCCCTGGATGATTCTGACTACCTTCATAGAAACTGTTTCATCTACATAGTCTGGACATGGTTTACCAAGTACTCCTTTTTGTTTCATTTCGATTGCCATATCTGTAGCATTCAATAATTCTTTTGTTGTAATACCAGCAAGAATGAAATCACCCGCTTCTAATGCTTCTGGTCTTTCTGTACTTGTTCTAATACATACTGCAGCAATTGGATGACCGATTGATAGATAGAATGAACTTTCTTCTGGTAATGTGCCTGAATCAGAAACAATAGCTAAAGCATTCATCTGAAGGCAGTTATAGTCATTAAATCCTAAAGGTTCGTTGACTCTTACTCTTGGATCAAGCTTGAATCCGCTCTTTTCAAGTCTGTTTTTACTTCTTGGATGGCATGAATATAAGATCGGCATGTCATATTTTTCTGCAAGAGCATTGATAGCAGTGAATAAAGAAATGAAGTTCTTTTCTGTATCAATGTTTTCTTCTCTATGAGCACTTAATAGAATATAGTTGTCTTTTTCAAGTCCTAGTCTTTCTAAAACATCTGATTTTTGAATTTTGTCAAGATTTCCTCTTAATACTTCTGCCATAGGAGACCCTGTCATATAAGTTCTTTCTTTTGGAAGACCTGTATCTGCAAGATATTTACGAGCAAATTCAGAGTAGCAGAGGTTTACATCAGAAATGACATCTACAATACGTCTGTTAGTCTCTTCTGGGAGGCATTCATCCTTGCATCTGTTTCCTGCTTCCATATGAAATAATGGAATATGAAGTCTCTTTGCAGAGATTGCAGATAGGCATGAGTTTGTATCTCCTAAGACTAGGTATCCATCGGGCTGTAGTTCACTTAATAATTCATAGCTTCTTCCTAAGATGTTTCCACAAGTAACACCTAGATTATCACCTACTACTGGTACAAGAATATCTGGTCCAAATTCACCAAATGTATTCTTGAGTTCAAAATCTTCCCAGAATACAGTACTTAAGTTCTTATCCCAGTTTTGATTGTAATAGATGACACATGTATCAAAGTACTCTCTGCATCTTTTAATTACTGCAGCAAGACGAATGATTTCAGGTCTTGTACCTAATCCAATACACAATTTGGTTTTTCCATTTTCTTTCCATTTAAAATTATGTTCCATTTCTTTTCTCCTTCTATTTACTACAATTTATACTTATAGCATCGCCATACAACTTTGTTTGAAAACTATCATTTAATACATCAATAGATATGTTTATAACTCCATAACCATGATCATTTAGATTATTAGTATCAGATGATGTTATATAAAGATTATTTGTTTTTTTCTTCAATGAATTTATTACATTCTGTGATGGTAAGTTATTCTTTCCTTTTCTATATACAGTAGAACAGGCCACATTTACAAAGATTTAAAACATCAAGCATTTCACTTGATGTTTCCGAACCATGATGTGGAATTTTTAAAAAATAAGGTTGACAAGGTAGCCTAGGTAATTTTTTCAATTCAGCTATTGTAGTATTCTCCATATAACCTGTAACCATAAGAACAACTTCTCCTAGTTTTATCGTAAATCCAATTGAATGGTCATTTTTATTAAAATCACCATATAAAGATTGCTCCCGTATTAAACTTGAGTTAGGTACAAATGATTCCATTTTTAACTTAAATTTATAATTATGATATAGAAAATATATGTCATCTCTATAAAATAACAAATTTTTATTATCTGATACTGTATAAATATTACTTTTTCTTTTACAGGATTCTTTTTTTAATATATCAAAAAAATCTTTAACCTTGTACGAATATATTTCATATGCACTATCTTCATTTTCAGGAATGTAACATTGCCCCATAATTATGAGCCATGTGAAAAGTAAGTACTCCTACTTTTTTTCAAAAATATCGTCTATTTTATATCACTCCCATAAGTTGCAAATATCAGTCAACCTTTTTTCATACAATTCTTCTATTTCATAAAATTTTTTTATATTATTTTCTATTTTATTTCTTAATTCCTCATCCATAATCATTTGCTCCATCGCAGCATAAAGTGCATCTCTGTCCTCATTTACTAATATTCCAAACTTCGAATCTAATGTTTCTTCAACTGCTGGACATTTAACCGCGACAATTGGTTTTCCTAAAACAAGTGCCTCTTGTATTGCTATGCCAAAACTTTCCCACTTTGCAGAACTAACAAAAACATCTGCCATTTTTATAAATGGATATGGATTTTTATGCATTCCCAATAATTTTACACTTTTTATATTGCATTTTTCTATTTTGTTTTTCAGTTCCTCTTTTAGTGGACCATCACCAATAATCCACAAAGAAAATGTATATTTCTTTTCGAGTTCTTCACATACATCCAAAAGCAACTGATAATTTTTTTGGGGGGATAATCTTCCTACTGTTACAAATAAGATTTGATTTATCACTTTATTTTCTGTACACTCCATCTCTGCCTTCTTGTATATATCGCTAACGTTAATTGGATTATATCTTACGCATAAATTCCCAGGATTACCAACAGTCTTAATAACTGATTGCTTAGCAGCTTCTGAAACACACACAACTTTTTCAAATTTCTGCATACACTTTTTTTCAGATTCCAAAGATTTATAGCCACTCTTTGTCCAATGCATATATTGATAATCTACATGTACCCAGGCAATTTTCTTTTTTGCATACAACTTTGATATTTCAATCATGGTCGGACCTTCTTTCAATGCAATAGCAACATCAAAATCATGAAAAGCAAAAGCTATTTTATAAAACTGATGCTGAATAATATATAGTCCCCTATCCCAAAACCACCTCCAAGTAAATTTCTTTTCATTCTTTAATTTTCTCATCGGTGGATAATATGTTACACTTTCTCCAAACTCTTGCATTATATCTTTTTGATTACAATTGGGAATCATAAGAAAAATTTCATATTTTTCTTGAATTAATTTTTTTATAATATTGTCTAATACGTTCTCAACACCACCACCTTTAAGGTAGTCATTTGCAATTACTATTTTTCTCATTTTAATCCTTTCTTTCAAATATTTTTAAACATTTTTTTATTAAGACAGTTCTCTCCGCTTTATTCAATACTAAGAAAATATTTATTATTAACCCTAAACATGATGAAATAATTGCTTCAAAAAACCAAGTACTCCATGATAAATCTAAAGGTAATATTTTATGTATAAAGAAACAAATAACACACTGTATGACTAATGAAATAATACCTTTTCCTATCTCTGGAAAGAAAGTGTACCAGGGCAGGCCAATATAAATAGCAGAAAACGGTAAATGATAACACAGTGCCACTATAATAGAACCAATCAAACTAACTCCTGCAACTGCGTACACCCCTAAATCAGTTGTTTTTAAACAACCAAAAACCAGTAAAATTGTACAAAAGCCATACACAATCATTACAATTGAACTCTGTTTCACCTTATTAGTAATAGTGAATATTTGATATAACGGTGTTAATGGTCCTGTCACGCAGGAATCAATCACAGTTAATATAGACAAAATGCACAAAAGCTCTGCCGGTTGTGAAGGAACCCAAAGTTTGAAAAATTGCTTCCCCATCATAATTAAAATAGCATTAGGGATAGTTACAAATAGGCACATAAATTTCATTGCTGTCTTTGATGTGTTTTTTAGTTCTTCCATATCACCCTTGGCATAAAATGACATCATATTAGGGCTAAAAACATTTGCTATCATTGCATTAAAGGATACAATAACGTTCGGAACTGTTTTTGCAATAGCTAAATATCCCATTTCCGCTGATCCAACAAAAAGATTAGTCACCATCAAATCTAAACCTGAAGAAAAGAGTTGACTTAATTTGGTTATACTATTCCAAATTCCAGCTGACAACACTTGTACTAATTTCTTCCACTCAAAATTTTTGATTTTAAAGCAAAATTCAGGTATCAATTTTTTTGTAAAATATATATTATATAAAACAGAAAAAATTGTAGCTGCAAAACTTCCTAATGCAATATAACTTATTTTTGGCGTTGTAAATAAAAACAAACCTAATATAATTAAAACACGTATTATATTTGAAATTGCATCTCTAAGCGAACCGATACTCAATTTATTTGTTAAATAATAACAGTTGCCATATGTTGAGAACAATAAATTATCCAAAAACGATATAAATGTAATTCCAAACGTTAATTTAACTTCCCAAACCAATATAGTTGGAATCACTAAAAAACGTTCAAGAAAAACCACACATATAATCGATGGAATTGTTAAAATTGCCGTTAGTACAATATTCGCTAAGTGAATCGATGAAAAATATTTTTGAGATGACTCAACATCTCCTTGCTCTCGACTTATCATCAAAAATCGACTAGCCATTGAATTTAAGGCAATTGATGCTAAAGAAGCATAATTTGTAAAGTCATTTGCTAATTTTACAAAACCATAAGCATCCGAACCAAATTGATTCGTAATATATGGAGTTATAAAAAAACTAATAAATAAGTTTAAAACAAACGCAACAATACTAGCCCCCATATTAATAATTAATTGTTTTGTATTTAATCTTTTATTCATTTGGTTCTCCATTTCTAACTTCTTCTAATAGTTTTAGTCATGAATATTTTCAGTATTCTTCTTAAGCTCTTGTAAACTTTAAATATTCTAGGTAATACAATATACAATTTTATTTCAAATTTTAAATTTTTTAATAGTATCCTATTATGTATAAAATTTTTTATTTTACTATCGCATATACCTCGATCAACCTCTGAATCTTGCAAATAGTATTCCCATATTTTACGCAATGAAGCTACGGCTATTTTTTTATTTTTATCCTCAAAAACTTTTCTCTATGTTCTAACACCCATGTTACATCAAAATTGAATTCCGTTTTATTTATATAAATGATATTATTATTTTAAAAAATACGTATATAAACATCCATTTCCTATCACTACTTTTTTGCTCACATAATAGTAATTGAAAGTTGTTGTTTCATCTTTATGTTTTTTCTACTGAATATCGATAATTCTTTACAATTTTAGCCAAATATAAATTTGCCCTGCAGTAACCAAAACCATGTATAAATTACTTAATAAATATTCACATGTTTCCTCTCCGAATAATAGTTTCTGTACTTCCATTTCATTCTAATTTCAGATCATAGACCAACAAATATTATTTACATTAGTAGCTTTAGTAACTTTTCTTACTGTATCTCTTGATACCTTAAATGCTTCAGCTATCTTTCGCTGACTGAAATTTTGAGATCTCATTTCCAAAATTTTCTTAACATCTCACATACAAAACACCTCCTCATTGTAAGATTTGATTAGTAATTATTACTTTTCAAATCCATTTTACAACCAAGGGGGGTAAATCTTTATATTAAACATAGTGACTTGTTTAATGGATTCACTAGACTTTTCTAGCGTAACGTGTGGACTTTTTTTCCGTATAGAGTGGCCTTGCCACTCCGTAATGTTCACTTTTTTGTTCGACTTGTATTTTCTTTTATCATAGCTTCCTCACTACAAAAATTATCTACTAGTTATTTTTTTAAAAAGCAACATAAAAAGCAGCTTAGCTGATCTAGGATTAAACTTCAATTTTTTTACCACTTCAAAAACTGCTTTATTAAGTTCCTTTTTATTTTCATTATAATCTACATTTTGTAAAGTAAGAACAACCATACTATATGCACCTCTTAATGCATAAAATGCATATTTATCATATCCTTTATTTTTAAAGAAATAATATCTATCCATTTTGGCAAGATACCCATCTAATTTTTTTATTGTCAATTTACTATGCATGATACTGCTATCTCTTTGTACATAAAAGTATAAAACATCATCTATAGAAACAATACAATTACATTTTGAAAAAATATGGTGTATTGAAAACTCATCTTCATGAATTCTTCCTTTTGGAAAAGTTTCATTTGTTAAGATTTTCCTTTTATATAACTTATTCCATGCAGTAACATAATAGTAATTATAATCTTCAGATAATTTTTGATAAGCACTTTTTTTATCAAAAACTTCGTTTTTTATAATATTTTCATTTTTTTTCACTATATTTTCATTTGAATTTACAAAATCATAATTACATATTGCCAAATCAGCATAACTTGTTACAATGGCATTATATAATTTAGAAACCATTTCTTTATGAATATAATCATCACTATCTATAAACATAATATAATTACCTTTAGAATAACTGAATCCAAAATTTCTAGCATCAGATAATCCACCATTTTGTTTATGTAATACTATTACACGTTCATCTTTAATAGATAATTGATCACATAATTCAGAAGATCCATCTGTTGATCCATCGTCAACGAGAATTATTTCTAAATTATCATAACTTTGATTTATAATAGTTTCTACACATTTTTCCAAATAATTTTTTACATTATAAACTGGAACTATAATACTTATTAGATCACTCACTCGTTATTTCTCCTTCCTATAATTTAATACTCTTTTTTAAGTAAATGTTGCTTATATTATCTTATTCAGTAAATACCATAATAACTCGTAATATGCTTCCTTTAGTGAATTTGCATAAGTATAGCTCTCACCATTTCATTATTGAAAGCTTCGGTGTCTATAATCATTCTAAAAAGCTCAGAGCCATTTTTTTGAACTTGCACTTAGGCTACTTCTTAAGAAGTAAAAAATCTATATAACCTTATAACCTTGTATATATCTGGTTCCAAGACCTCTTGTTATGTGTATCTTTGAACTTACTTCTGTCAACATCTCTATGAGTGAACCTAATGATTTACTATCATCAATAAGATATCCCTCTATACGCAGCCTGTTTACCACTTTTCTTTAAGTATCTGGGCATATTCTGAGGGCGTGTTCCCTTTAGGCTGTGTTTTTATATTGAATATCTATTTCAACATCACCGGATAATTTCTAATGACTCATGATTTCAGATGCTGAATGATATAGTTTATAACGCATGTAGAAGCAGGTTGTCTTGCCTGTCCCTAAGATGAAAGCTTCATTATCTGGAGTCTTTTTACATAGTTCTAGTACAATAAAGTGAATCCATTGGCCTAAAGTAAAATGAGACCAGTAGAATAAGGTGTTAATTCTATCACTAAAAGATTTGTGACAATCAAGACAGATATATATCTGATGGCCATTCTTGTCCTTTCCATTCTTCTTGAAATGAACTGAACCACAGAAAGAACATGCCTTATGAAATGGATCAATGTCTTCATCATCCTGTTCATATAATTATTCAATAAGCTTATTTGCATAATCCTTATCCTTAGATCTTAAATAGTTTTTTACCTGGTTTTCAGTTATCATAGCACTCACCTGCCCTTTTAAGATCATTTTACAACTATTCAAAAAATGATGATTTGAGTTAGGTGGGTATAAACTAAAAAAACAGGCGTTAAGTTAAATTTAAGGATCCAACAGCAACATTTTTCTTAAACTTATTGATTTCAATTTAGAAATTAAAGTTTCCAATCTTTAATTCATATTTGCAATGTTTTCTTCTTCTCTATCAAAAACAATAAACGGTCTGTTATATAAAATAGCAAAAACACTGGAGTAAAAGAGTCTGTACAAATTAAAAAAGCGTGTTTTTCAGGATATTAAAACTAGCTTAGTCCACATCCATAAAATATATTATCTTTATCTAATATATTTATTAATTCACAATTATTTTCTTTCACTACTCTACTAATTTGATTCATTCTTTCTTTGGATAAAGAGCCTAAAAAATAATTCAAAATATATTTATCAGTTTTTAACATTTCTGGTTTTTTGAAACTTTATCCCATTCGGATACTGTTAATAGCATTGTTGGATCAACTAATACTGATACCTCACCTTTATATCCTAAATCTTTTAAAATATCTTTACCTACATTTTCTCTTACCGAAATAGCATCAAAATCATTAAAATATTTTAAAAACTTTTCTTTATCTATATAATCAGGCAATTCATTTATACCAAAACTTGCTGAAAAAGCTCTTTTTTGTTCTTTTAGTACATTTCACATTTAATAAATCTAAATCTGATAATCTGCTAAAACTCGGATTCCATACTTTATAAGATTCAACTATCAAATATTCATATTTATATTTTGAATGTATTGTATATATTTACGTTATATTCATAAAAGCATTAAAATTTAAAAATAATTTTTTCTTCTATAATTGACATCATACGAATTATAAATATCTTTCCCTAAATATTATATTTTTTATTATATTTTTCTTTTTATTTAAAACAACACTATTATTTATACTTTTGTTTCTCAAGCCAAAATGATTTAAAATAGTTTGTACTGCATAATTTAGAAGCCTATTTCCATAGTTATTATTATCAATAATTGTTACAGTTCCTACTTTATTATCCGTTTTTTGTTCCCTTCATTACTAATCTATATGTCAATTTTAAAATTTTTCTAATATTTATAAATAAGTATAAAAATAATAAATAATCTTTTCTAAATAAATAATATATTATTCTTTGAAGAGTCGACAAATTATTAGCTTTAGAAATAAAAATATTTTGATTTTTTATTTCATATTTTATTGATTTCAATTCATTTACCTTAAAGTTATATTTATGATCACTTTCCAACAGGAGCTGAATACATCCACAAATGTTTTTTAAAAATATTTCATTTATTGATCCATTTTCACAATAATTCATTTTTTTACACATATTTTCTAATTCTTTTTTTATAAATAAATAATTGTATATTGCTTTAGAATTGTACTTATTAGTCGCAGAAGTATTGTTAATTACATAGTTATAATCTGTATTATTTATTGAATTTATATTTTTGCAATTTTTTATATATTGTAAATTAAACAATAAATCTTCTCCTAATATTTGATTTTCGTTAAACGTACAATTTATTAAAGATTTCTTATATAATTTATTAAACGGTGAATTAAAAAAATTTGATAAATATAATTCATCAAATTTATTTTTTATATATTCCATCGTCATATCCTTTTTTCCAAAATTTCTTTTATTCACTTTTCCAGTAGAATATACTTCTTTATATCCACTCACTACTAAATCATTATCTCTAATATTATCATATAAATTTTTTAAATAATTTTTATCAACATAATCATCAGCATCTATAAAAACTATATAATCCCCTTTTGATTTTTTTAAGCCATAATTACGAGCAGACGATACTCCTCCGTTATTTTTATGAAATAAGCTGATTTTTTCATTAACATATTTTTTACATATTTCATAACTGTTATCTGTCGAACCATCATCTATCAAAAGTAATTCCCAATCATCAAAAGATTGTAGTAAAATACTTTCTATACATCTTTTTATATAATTTTGCACATTAAATACAGGAACAATTATAGAAATCATTTTTTCACTCACTTTCTTTTATTTTTCCAACAGAGATCTATTGTTATTTCTATTTAATAATTTTAATATTATGTATACCCATATTATTTTTTGTACCATATCTGTAAAATATCCTCTAATAAAAATTAACATAGTAACCGATAATACAAATGCCATAATATATTTTAAAGGACAATAATCTCTATATGTTTTATTTATAAATTGTAAATCTATTTTTTTAGCTATGTATCCTATTATAAACACAATAATTAATCCACACCAACCAAAATTATAATATGATTCACCTAACATTGATCCACCAAAAAATGTAGTTCCTCTAAATAAGGATATATATGTTGTTTGATTAGCAAAAAAAGAAAACATTGAAACAAGATATGGAATAATTGAAAATAATCCTGCAATATATGATTTTCCTAATCCATATGTAACTTTTGATGGTATTTGTTGAAATGGAACTACTAAACTTGAAAAACAGCTTCCAAATTCTCCCAAAAAATTACCTAAAATACTATTTACGTCTGAACCCAAAATGAATAAATACATTTTTTCTAGAGTAAAAGATCCATTCCCTCGAGTTGTACTAATTGTCCCAATTAAAGCAATTCCTATAATAAAAATAAATATAAATTTAATTATACTTCCAACATTCACTTTTCTTATTAAGAAAAAATATATAAAAATCCATATAATTAAAAAACCAATATTTTCTTGCCGTGCCCCTGTTATCATTGATAAACATTTATAAAATAAAATACCTAAAAACAATATTTTACCTTTTCTAGTTTTTCCTAATTGTAAAAGTGCTATTATTACACCAACATCAAAGAAAAATGCAACTGTATTAATAAATTGAGGTATATATATAGAATAAACACCTTCATACCCTGAACTAAACCCGCCTATAAGTTTTAATATATCTATATATAATCTTGGTATAACACCTAAGATAATCAGCAACTTACTACTTCGTTTCATATCTATAATAGTTATACTTTTATTATTATTTCTTTTTGAAAATTCATCACAACTCAAAATTCCAAAGGCTAATAATAATTGAGAATACAAATAATATTTAAACGCACCAATCCTTGCTATAGAATCGCCATAATATGTAAAATTAAGATTTAAATCACCTTCAATATTAAATCCCAACATATAAATATGTCCACAATAGAAAATGGCATTCAGAATAATAAAAAAGGATATGAAAGAAAGCACTCGAGTATTACTCATTTTCCATATAACAAATAAGTTTAAGACTAACTGACATAATGATATAATTGCCCATATTTTGTAAGAAGAATCAAGATTAAATATCAACAAAAATAATAATTCACAAAATAAAATTAAATAACCTAGTGAAATTTTCCTATTTATTTTAAATACCATATTATTTCCTTTCTTCTTCTAATTATTCTGAATAAATTTTAATTAAATCATCAATAATTTCATTTTCAGTTAATCGATTTTTGCTTATTAACCCATAAGCTTTTTCTCTACTGATTGAATTGTATCCATCACTTATCCATTTTGATATTACACTCGCCCATTGTTTTGCATTAAAACCTTCTATCTTTCGGAATAATCCTATATGCAAATCACTATAATCAGGAATCATAGCAGAAACAATACATGGTTTCCCAGACATTTGCGCTTCAACCATCGAAAGAGACATTCCCTCAGTTTTAGAGGCAGAAAGATAATAATCAAATGTTTGTACGAGTTCATTACAATTTTCTTTGTTACCTAAAAAAATTACATCATTTTCACATTGTAACTCCATCACCTTATTCTTGATATTATTCATTTCATTTCCTTGACCTATTAAAATAAGCTTTGCATCTATACCATTTTTATTTAATTCGGCAATAACTTCAGGTAAAAATATCACATTCTTCGTCCCATCCAAATTTCCCATATATCCAAACAAAATACATTCTTCATCAAATTCTTTTTTTAAAATTTCTATATTTTTTTTTGAAACCTCCATAATATCATCGACTGGAACATAATTAGGTATGAATATTGCATCTTTGCCAAATGTATATTTTGCTGAATCCTGACTACATGTTACAAAGTTGGTACAAAATCTGCGATTTAAAAATCTTCCTAATGGTTCTAATACTTTTAAAAACCATTCAGGGTAGTTAAAGAACTTTGCACCATGAGCATGTCCTATTCTAACTTTAATATTTTCTTTTTTAGCTGCATATGCAGCTAAAAAAATCATTAATGAAGTATGAATATGAATTACATCATAATTACCATTTTTGCAAATTCTTCGTATATTTTTTATATATGCATAAATTCCTTTTGAAACACCGGGTATTGAGAAAATATGATTACCATCATTTTCAATTTCTAAAAAAACACTTTCATATTGTTTTTTATCTTGATAACAAACAATATCACATTGTATTCCTCTTTCAATCAATGAATGATAAAGACGATTTACTACAACACCTATTCCATTTCCACAAATGCTATCTGCAACCATTAAAACTTTCATATAAATTCTCCACTTACTTTTATCCGTAGTTTTTAATCAAGTTGAATATATCAAAATGTTGATGACACATATTTTCTATACTATAATTTTGTATTATATTTAACATTTCAATTTGAATCTTTTCTTTTTTATTTTGATTCAAATTGAAATACTGATTAGTTCTTTCTAATAATTCTTTTTTATTTTCACATTCTACGATATATCCATTTTCTTCTTGTTTAATCAATTCTAAACCTGCTAAACATTTATTAGTTGTAATGACAGGTAATCCTTGACTCATAGCTTCATTTATAACTAATCCCCATATATCTTCTCTAGTAGGAAATACAAATAAATCAGCTAATCTATACCAATTTAAAATATTTTCTTTATCTTGAAAATCAATAAAATGAAGATTGCTCATTTGATATTTATTTTTCAAATCAATGTAATAATCCGTAGGTTTTCCACCTATAATATAAATTCCAATATCTTTATCTAAATCCTTAAATGTTTCAATCATCCAGTCAAAACCTTTTCTATGAATAAATTGTCCAATAGAAATAATAACTTTTTTATATGGAACATTATATTTAACTCTTAATCTATTTCTTTCTTGATTACTTACACATTCTTTTAAAATATCTTTTTCTCTAAGACTAGTAAAAGGAAAATTAAATATTTTTTCTTTTTTAGCACCATAATATTCAAGATATTTATTTGTTTCTTTTCCTGAACTTAACCAATATGATGCTGAAGAAATAAAATGTTTCTTGATTAAATAATTTAATTTTCCTTCATTGTCATTTATAAACCCACCATCAGCATTAAGAATATAAGGTATCCTATGTAATTTCATATAAGTACTAGCTATCATTGCAGTAGGTGTGCTATATCCACCCAATATAATATGATCAAAGTTATCTTTTAAATATTTAATTACTTCAAATGATAAACTTGCCTCATTTCCAATATTTTTAGAATTTAAAAATTTAGCTTTAAATTTATAATTATTACTATACCATTCATCATCTCTATCAGCTGCTTTTTTCCTTTCAAACAGTACTGTAAGATCACAGTATTTACTTAATTCGTTAAAAAAATCAACTCTATATGGAGATGCTAAATTCGTTAAATACAATATTTTCATTCATATTCCTCCATATATTTATTTATCATCATTCTAAAACCAACATCTATAACCCTATCAAATGAACATCTTTTTATTGCTTTGATTATTGAATTCATATCATTTGTAACAATCTTATCCTCATCTGCATATGCACTTTCAGGGCTCCCGCCTGTATTAAAAGTAATAACAGGCGTTCCACATGCTATAGCTTCTAAATTAGTCGTTGGATATGTATCTTCTAATGTAGGATTAAAAAATAAAGCAGCAGCACTATACCATTTAACTAATTCTTGAACATTTTCGGTTCTAGAAATACCTATGATATTAGTTGGTAGCTGTTCTATTTGTTTTTTATTTAATCCTATTAAGACTATTTGATATTGATTATCTAATTCTTTAGATAATTCTATAAATGTGTCCAGACCTTTCATTTTATTCCAAACAGAAGAAACACCTAAAATCACTTTTTTATCTTCTAATCCATATTGTTGTTTGACATTTGATTGTGTTGGTTTAAATACATTTGTATCAACACCATTATTAATGACTTCAATTGGATAACCTTTTAAGTATGATTTTTCTACTTCTTTCTTTAACCATTTACTTGGAGTAACCAAAATCATATTTTCAACATTACTAAATATTTCTTTTTTCTTATTAAAATTACTTTTAATATTAGAAAATAACGTTTGAGGATATTCCTTTTTATTAGGACACTTCCCATTACAACAAGTTTGCCATTTATTGCATTTTTTATATGTATAATGTGCACAATGTCCAGTAAATGTCCAACAATCATGCAATGTCCATATTTTCTTAATTTCAGGATGTTGTTTTAAATAATTGAACAAGATTTCAATATTTACATAATATCCATGAATATTATGTAAATGAATAACATCAGGTTTAAATTCTTCTATTTGTTTAATTAAATCTTTTGTCGCTTTTTTACTACCAAATCCACTAACATCAAATAATCTTGCTTTTAATACATGTAAATAGATATCTAATTGATTACCTATTTTAATTGTATTAAAACCATCTGGTGCATCTCCTCTACCATAGGCAATACAACATGTATGTCCAGCTTCCTCTGCTGCTTTATATAGATTTTTACAGATGGTTCCAGTTGATCCATTACATACAGAATTGATAAATAATATCCTAGACATTATTTATCCCAACCTTCTAATTCTTCTCGTACAAGTTTTACTTCTAATAATTTGTTTTTAACTGCTTCTACATCCATTAATTCAGTATTATTAGAATTAAATTGAGTAAGTTTAGATGTTTCCATACCTTCAGAGAAGTACTTATCATAATTTAAATCTCTCTTATCTGCTGGTACTCTATAGAAGTTACCCATATCTATAGCATGCACACATTCTTCATCTGTAAGTAATGTTTCATACATCTTTTCACCATGTCTAATACCAATGACTTTGATATCATTTTCAGCATGGAACAGTTGTTGTACTGCTTTAGCAAGTACTTCAATAGTACATGCTGGTGCTTTTTGTACAAAGATATCTCCACTTTCACCATGTTCAAAAGCAAATAATACTAAGTCAACTGCTTCTTCTAAAGTCATGACAAATCTTGTCATACTTGGTTCAGTAACAGTTAAATCATTTCCTTCTTTTATTTGGTTAATAAAAAGAGGTACTACTGAACCTCTTGACGCTAATACATTTCCATATCTTGTACACATGATGCTTGTTTTTTCTGGATCTACTGTTCTACTTTTAGCCACAATAACTTTTTCCATCATTGCTTTGCTTGTACCCATAGCATTTACTGGATAAGCTGCTTTATCGGTTGACAAGCAGACTGCTCTTTTTACACCACATTCAATAGCAGCAGTTAAAACGTTCTCTGTTCCTAAAACGTTTGTTTTAACTGCTTCTATTGGAAAGAACTCACAGCTTGGTACTTGTTTTAAAGCTGCTGCATGGAAGATATAATCTACACCATGCATGGCATTTTTAATACTATTAATATCTCTTACATCACCAATATAAAATTTTAGTTTAGAAAAAGTATCAGGATATTTTGCCTGATATTCATGTCTCATGTTATCTTGTTTTAATTCATCTCTACTAAATACTCTAATTTCTTTGATATCTGTTTCTAAGAAACGATTTAATACTGCATTACCGAAAGAACCAGTTCCTCCTGTAATTAATAATGTTTTTCCTTTAAATAAACTCATAATATTTCCTCCATTTTCTCTTCTATTTGATCTACATATTTTTCAATCGTAAAGTGATTTAAAAAGTAGTCTCTACTATTTTTAGAAAATTTTTTTATTCGATCTTCTTGATTTAACATATCTAGGATAATTCTACTTAGTCCTTGATAATCACCAGCAGGACAAGTCACTCCTGCTTTAGCTTCTTGTATGATATTGGCTGTTGCACCATCTATACTTCCAATGATTCCCCTTCCTGCCGACATATAAGTTTGTAATTTAGAAGGAATCGTTTTTCCTACTGTACTTCCTTTTTCCAAAGATAATAAGAATAATGATGCTTGGTTATAATAAGGAATTAATTCTTCTACTTTTTTTCTTCCTGTAAATATGAAAACATCATTTAAATGATTTTCATTTACTTTATTTTTAAATTCCTCTAAATAAGAACCACTGCCAATAATTGTAAAAACTAATTGATTTAATTGATTTTTAGGAAGTAACGATACTGCTTTAACTAAACAATCAAAATCTTGTAATTTACCAATATTGCCAGCAAAAACAATATTTAATTTATCTTGTTTTTGATAAGGTTCAACTTCTAAAAACATCTTTTCTCCATGTTGATATACAACATTTAATCGTTCTCTTTTTACTTGATTCGTATTAGATAGATAATCTAAAAAGGCTGGAGATGTTGCTGAAATATAATCACATTTTTTATAAATAGAATTTGACACTTTTAACATGATGTTATAAATCGGATTACTTTCACTCAGCTTTAATGCTTTTAATGATTCAGGCCATAAATCAAGACAATAGACATAAACTTTTTTATGATATTTTTTCTTGTAATATAAAGCTGGTTGAATCATTAAAACAGGTGATAATTGATAAACAAAAACAACATCAAATTCCTTATTTAAATCTTTAAGTGCCCTTTTAGCACATCTTGGATAGCTGAAATAATTTCTTATTAAAGAAATTGGATTATGTCCTCTTAAAGTAATTGGTGTTCTTATAATCTCGACATCATTTAACACTTGATGATCAGGATAACCATCTATTAAATCACCATCGGGATAATTAGGTCTACCTGTAACAACTGTTACTTCATGTCCACGCTTCACCAATTCCTCACAAATTTCATGAATCTTAAATGGTTCTGGATAGTAATATTGGCTAATGACTAGTATTTTCATTATTCATGATCTCCATTCATACTACCTGTTCCACCTTCAACGACTCCATCATGTTTTAACACAGATAAGATTGTTCCAAAAAAACATTTCATATCAAATAAAAAAGAGATATGTTCTACATATTCTCCATCTAATTTTGCTTTTACTGGAATCTCTAATTCATCTCTTCCATTTATTTGTGCCCATCCTGTAAGACCAGGTCTTACATCATTGGCATGATATTTGTCTCTTTCAGCAATTAAATCGTCTTGGTTCCATAAAGCTGGTCTTGGACCAATAACTGCCATTTCCCCTTTTAAGATGTTTAATATCTGTGGTAATTCATCTAAAGATGTTTTTCTTAGAAATTTCCCTGATTTTGTTATATATTGATCTGGATTTGATAACATATGCGTTGGCATATCTTTTGGTGTATCAATATACATTGTTCTAAATTTGTAGATATTAAAATATGTCTTATTGATTCCTACTCTTTTTTGTTTGAATAGTATCGGTCCTTTACTATCCAGTTTAATCCAGATACATAGAATTATAAAAACAGGACTTAATACGATAAGTCCACCTAATGCTAATATAAAATCTATAATTCTTTTTATCTTATTCTTATACATTAAATAACTACCTCCCCATCTTTAATATCACTACCTTCTTTAATTTCTTTTCCAAAGGTAATTGTACAGTTACTTCCTATTCTTGTAAGTTCATGAATAATGACATTAGGACGAATCACTGTATTGGAATAAATGAGACAATCATCATGAATGATTGCATCATGATTAATCGTAACATTTGCACAAATAATACAGTCATTTCCAATCCTTGCATTTGGTTCTATGACTGCATGAGGAAAGATGACACTCCCTTCTTTAATTGTTGCATATTTGGATACTATTGCTTTATTGCTTATTAATGTAATGATGTTATAACCTATTTCTTTTGCTTGATTGTATAATTGTTTTCTAAAAGCATTATTTCCTACAGCAATAAAGATATCTAAGTATTCAGGAAATAATTTCTTCATTTCATTTATCTTTCCAACAACTTTACAATCATTTAATGTTTGACCTACTAGCCCATCATCTAAAAATATAATTTCATCATATTTTTCTCTCGCAATATCTAAACAACATCTCCCATGTCCACCTGCACCAATAATAATCAATTTATTCAATTTATCCCCTCCCTAATAAAAAAGAATATAGTTTGCCCATCCAATAAGTGCTTATATTGGACTAGGTAAACTATATTCAAATAAGATGTATAGGCGGCTCCCCCTACGCTATACTTCATTATTTTGCATTTCAATTCCTGCTTTTAATTTCTTGTTTAAAAATTCAATATTTAATACTGCTTCATGACTTTTCTTATCTACTGCAACTATATATTCTTCTAGTTCTTTTAATGGTCCTTCAATGATTTTTGTTCTTCCATTGACCTTATATCCTTTTGACATCACTAGTATGTATTGTTCATTCAAAAGGATATCTAGAAGTTTTATTTCTTCTTTTGTTAGTGCTGATACTTCTTCTTTTTTTAATTCTCTGATGACTCCATCTCTTTCTTCTTTCATTAATAAAAGCAATGTATCAAACTCTGTCTGATTCATATTTGTTCTTATAAAGAGATAACCTGGAAACATACTCTGGATAATGATCTTATCTTTAGAACGTATATACTTTTCCATTTTTGGTATGAAGGCTTCAGTATCTTTTTTGAGATTGAATGTCTGATAAAGCTTTTCTATCTTTAAACTTTGACAGAATAAAACATAATAGTTCATTATCTTATTACCTGCCTTTTTAAAGCTCTATGTTTAAAGCCTTCAAAGATATTTTTTTATCTTTATGAAATACAGTACAACTTTCTACTTTTGTACATGCAGGAACAAGTGTTCCTCCTTCGACAACAGCGTTACAGTCAACATGTACTCCACTTGCACACATGCTTCCATGATTTACTACAGCTCCTGCTGAAATAAAACATCCTTCCTGTAATACAGAACCAGCATGAATCACTGCCATAGGTTCAATAATAGAACCCTTTTCAATCTGTACAGTTGAGGCAATATATGCTCTTGGAGAAACAAGAACTACTATTCTATAAGGCATTTCTTCTGTGATTCTTTTTATAAGTGACAGTCTTACTTTAGAATTTCCAATAGCAATAATTACATTGCTGTATTGTACTGATAACTTCTCTAAATCAGAAATCTTACCTATCACCTTGTTTCCGTCAGGTGTTTGTTCTTTTTCATCATCTACAAAATCTATTTTTTCAAAGCAGTTCATTTCTCTTGCGATATCTCTAGCAACCATGCTATATATACCAGCACCCACTATTAATAAATTTTTATTCATAGTACTCTCTCCTTTAAAATTTTAATGAGACTTAACTTTCTGTAAGAGATTTCTATGCATAAATAGATTTCCAACTTCTTTATAATCATAATCGTTATTCAAATTACCTTTTATATCCCATACAAAACCAATATCATCTAGTTTCTCTTTGTGTTCTAATGGCATCTTTCCTAGCTTATAGTTTCTTCTTTGACGAATGATCCAGTCAGAGAGCTTCTTTCCACTAGAAGTAAGATAGTCCATTGGAATATTGAGATTACCAAACTTAAGATAGTAGTTCTTAGCTTCATCATACATGGACCACCAACGATTGTCTTTTCTTCCGACCTCTTCCATAGGAAGTGTTTTTAACATCTCTATTTGCTCGTTAGTTAGTTTTCCACTCTCCATAGCTTTCTTTTGGGATACAATCCACTTACCCAGCCATATACCTTGGATAACTTCCTTTTGAGAAATATTAATGTTTCCATGTTCTTCATAATATTGTTTAACTAAATCAAAACGAGATTCCCAATTATCTGGATTCCAATTCATACCTACATCTGTAAGTCGTTTAATACGATCATCTGAAATCTTTTTATTCTTATAAAGACTTCTTTGTCTTTGAATCCATATACCTAAGGGAAAATCAGTATTACTTCTATAGTTCTTAGGAACACTTAAGTTTCCATATTCTTCTGAATAGTTCTTAGCTTCCATAAATCCGTTTTCCCAGACACGATCCACTCTATCCATCCAGTCCATACCAATTGAATCTAATTTTTTGACCTGTTCATCAGTTAAAGAATTACTTTTATAAAGTTGTCTTTGTCTTAATATCCAATTTCCAAGATGTTTCCCATCTGTTGATTTATAGTTAGTTGGAATATCTAAATTTCCATATGTTAAGTAATACTCTTTAGCTAACTTGAAATTCTGTTCCCAGAAATAATCTAAAGAATCCCAAATCATTCCTATATCATCTAATTTTTGTATTTGATCTTTAGTTAGTTTTCCAACTATAGTACCTTTACGAATAGCTTTTTGATTATTAAGCCAACTACCTAATGCATAACCTTCTTCAGTAATGTATCTTGCAGGTACTTCTAAGTTTCCATTCTCTTTGTAGTACTGTTTAGCACTTGCATAATACATATCCCAAGTTGCAGTTAAAGCATGATTGAGTTTTTCAAATAGTTCTCTGCAGTTTCTTACTTCATCAATAACCTTAAATTTTTCATTGATGATTTGATCTGCTTCTCCTAGAGAGCGATAATAAGATGTAGCTACTTCCATTTCTTCTTTAATAGAATCAATACTGTAGATGTTTTCAATATTTAATACAATATCAAAGATGACTGCATTTGTTTTCTTACTTGCAGATAGTGCTCTACCAATCTGCTGTTTATAGACTATTGGTGAGACTGTTGGTCTTAATAGAATAACTCCACTTATATCATCCACATGAATGCCTTCATTTAATGCATCTATACAATAAAGAAGTCTTAAGTGATTATTATCATTATCTTCTTTGAAGTCCTTAAATGCTTTGTCTGCTCCTGGATCACTAGAATATACAGAATACATATGTGGTTCTTTATCTACCTTAGAAAACCACTCTTTATGTTTCATCATCTGATCCATATGTTCTTTATTGGAACAGAACACTATGTATTTGCCATGTGGATCAGTCATGTGTTTTTTGAATATGACATCTAATCCTTCAGCTTTTTCCAATGTTCTTCTTAACTCATCTAAGCATTTTTCAGCATTGTCTCTAGCAACTTTACTTTTTGTTTTCTTTACTCTTCTTTCATACTTTTCCAATGTGTTCTGATAGTAATACATTGATAATACGTATTTAGGTGGGTTCAGTATTCCACGTACTATTGCTTCACCCAAACTCATTTGAGAGGCTATATTTCCATCAAAAAGCTCCTGTGCCATATCTCTTTGGTTATCTAGATAACGGATATTTGTAGCTGATAAACCTAAGACAGGAATATCTGAATAAGTAAATAGAAGTTGTTCTACACCCTTTTGCCAGAATGTAGCTCCTGCTCTGTGGTATTCATCTAGGATAATATAGTCAGGATGTATTTCTTGTATCTCTTCTTTACTCATGCCCATAAGTTTGGCATAAGTAAAGAAGACAATATTATTAGGTTTGAAACCATTAGTTGCTTGATATAAATTCTCTAGCTGGGTAGAGAAAATATATTCAGAAGGAGATAACCAACAGATTGTCTTGTCAGGATAATCTTCGCATAGTTTAAATGCGATGAATGATTTACCTGTACCTGTTGGGTGAACAATGGCTGCTTTTTTAGTATCTTCAAGCATATTAACTGCTAAGTCATATGCTTTTTGGTTATGAGAATACAGCTTAATCATTGTCTAATCCCCCCCTCTTCTTTTTGTATGTAATAGTGGTGAATATAAACATTTCTTGTGAATTAGTAACTGGTTCACAAGGTATACTTTTAGTAACAAAAGAACTTTAAAATAAAAGCGGAAAATGTTATAATTTTCCGCGAATATAAATAAATATCTTATTGTTTCTGTTTATTAAAAAAATGGCACGAAAGGTATACTTTTCGTGCCATAGTAGTGCTTTTTAATCAATAAATGAATCACTGTTGCAAAAGATAAAAATAAAAATATATGTTAAAGACAACATAAAGCTATTGGAAATAATGTAGCTACACGTATTATTGCAGAATTAGGTTAATATGACAAGATTCAAAAAGAAGAATGAACTCGTAGCGTTTGCCTGACTAAATCCACCAAATTATAATATTATGAAATGTCACCATGAGAAATCACACGCAATTTAGTTCCATTCCTAAAACAAAGAGAATACCAGAATTAATACCCGATATTCTTATGGAAATACTATTATGAACGAGTAAATCCCACATTATTTTTCTTTCTTTTTATAAAGTAATCTCACTTTTCATTATAGTCAAAAAGTAAAAAGTGTAGCTTCCAACTTCTTAAAAAGAATTAGTGTAGATTATTAGGGGTATTCAAAAATATAATTGCTTTTGGTAAAATGTATTAAAGCAGTGCGAAGGAGGAAAACATTTTGACAACAATCAAAATAGATAGACTAAAACTTATAACATATAAAGGTAAAAAAAAGAAAGTTTTGAAACCAATATGTAATCGTTATTTGGCCAAAAGTCATATTGTAAAATGTAAAGCAAATAATGTGGAATTTGTTTATGCTAATTTCCGTGGCTCAATTTTTAACAAAGTAAAATTTGAAAATTGTAAAATCAGGGGATGTGATTTTTGGGGGACTACTTTCAATAACTGCGATTTTAGTAAAACTGAAATTTCAAATTGCATATTTATGGCTTGTAAATTTACAAATTGCAATTTCTCAAACACAAATATAAATAATTGTGTCATAGTCAATACATCTTTAGCGACATGTCGTAATATGGATTCTTTAGATAAAACTACCCAAGTGTATAATAACTATCCAAAGGCCATAATGACAGAAGAACTTAAATCCGTTCTAAATCAGTTGAATGATAAAAATAGTTATTTACGTAGATATAAATTACTACATGTCTCTGATAAGAAATATAATGAATTAAATCTATTCCTGCTTCAGCAACATTTTTCAGTTCAAGATTTATTGATACTTTTGACAGAATTACAAAAACATCCAACAAAAAGAATTACGACATATAAAAAACTAGAAATTCAATTAAAAAAAATAAAAAGAGATATTACAAGATAAGTGCTCCGCCCCACGCAATCGGAAGGTTGTGTTGCTAATAGTACTTTTTGTAAAGTGAATGGGAGCTGTAATATGATAGCTAATATTCAAGGAGGTGTTGCTATGATATCAAATGTAATTACAATTATAAGTTTTGTCTTATTAATAATTTCAAATATTATAGACCCTCTTGATTGTTTGGGGTATTAGAAAAATAATATTGGGGACAGTAACCGATTGGTTTCTGTCCCCTTTTTTAGATTTAAAATTATTGTTAAATGAGATAAGCTTATTCTTTAGATTGCCTATTGCTAAAACTTGATAGACTAAAATCTTCCACTACAAGATTTGGACACCATGCAATCATAAATATATTATAATCAACAAATAGCCATAAATGTTCACTAATACCATAACAAATGAAAGATAGCATAATAATACATAACATAATGTTTTGTGTTTTAAAATATTTATTAAACGCTCTAACAGTTAACCATAATAGTATTAGTGATATTAATATTCCTAGATCATACCATGCAAATCCATACGCATTATCCATGGAAACTGCTATTGTTTCCCCAATCGCTTGTCCAAATATTTTTGGTTTTAAATGCGTTACAAATGTTACAACTGCACTTAATCTCGAAGATAATAACTTATCTAGTTCCAATGCCATAGAATTATGATGAATCAAACCTTGAACACTTATATATGTAATAAATGATAAAATGAACGGCATAATAATGAAACTATACTTCAACATTTTTGTATTATAAATTCGAGGAAATATTTTATATAAAATCACTAAAAAAAGTAATATTAAAATAGCATATACAGATGTTCTACAACGTGCAACTGAATACAACCATCCAGCAATCAATGTTATAACCAATAAATGTTTAATATTAATCTCATTTCCAGCTATAAAAACAATATCACAGACTAAAATGTAAACAGCTACTCCCAATGCATTAGGATTAGTAAATCCTAGACTATGTCGTGCAATACCATTGTAATAAAAGACATTATCAGTAGCTATACCAGCCAAACTCATTAAATAAAGTAGTACTATAACCACTGTACGTAATTTCAAATCAAATTTAGCAACACTTTTCATTTCTATACATCTTATAGATCCTGCAAAAAGTACTAGTTTGATAAATGCATAATTACCATTATACACCGAAGTAATTAAAGCCAATGCAAAAAATAAACAAAAACATATAAAATCTTGCCTTTTGCAAATTCGATATTGAAACAAAAATCCAAATATTAGTAATAAAATTCCAATCATTGAAACTAATTGTAACGGTTTATGCAGCATAGGAATATGTCCAAGTGTAGAATATATTAAGAACGTCCCATATGCAAAGTTAAATAATTTAGACCATTTTGAGTTTTCTCTGAAATCCATGCTGGTTCACCTTCCTTAAATAAAAAATTCTATTTTTTTGATAAGAACACATTAAATAAATATCTTCTATCTAAGATTAAAAACAATAACATTGCAATAAAAAAACACAAAATAATACGTATATATATCGATTCAACAAAATATACAATACAACTAATAATTATTCCCATTAACAAAGCTTTAGCTAAATTTAATAAAAAATCTTTGATATATTTAATAGTCTCTAATTCTTTATAAACTGCAACAGTCTGGAAAATTGCAATGGAAAATTCTGCTAGTATTGTACCTATACAGGCTCCAATAGATCCGTATAGTCTAATAAATATCATATTACATATAAAATTAACAACTGCCCCAACAATAGTCGATATAACATATGTTTTGTCCTTCGAATTTGGAATTAAATATTGAGTTCTTATTACATTTGCCCATGCAGATGCAATTATAGTTATAGATAATATTTTCATTAATAACCCAGATTTCAAAAAGGAATTCCCATACAAAAGAATAGCAATATCATCCCCCAAAACAAATAATCCTATTACTGAAAATGTGGCAATGATAGTAGAGAGATGCATAGATTCCTTTATTGTTTGTTTGTATTCTTCACCATTATTATGGATTGAATGTGCCATATAAGGTAACATTACTGTTCCTAGTGCATTAATCACCATTAATGGTATATTAATTATTCTTTCCGCATTATCATAAAATCCAAGTTCTGTTTTTGTTGAGAATGTACCAATCATTGTCTTATCCATTACTCTGTATATACTAAATGCAATAACTGGTATAAAAAGAACTAAGCAAGGTTTTAAGTGCTTAATTAAAGTTGTGTTAAATACAAAACTAAAGTGAACTAATTTTCTAGATATTATTAATAAAAATAATTGGCTAAATAACGCTGATAAACACATAATAACGGTGTATATTGGTAAATCTTTACTCGAACGAACAAATATAACTATGAAAATCATTGATACGCACTTAACAAGAAAATTTCTAGTTAAAGTTATTTTAAAATGTTCCATTCCAAAAAAAAGCCAAGAAATATCGAAGGAAATTGCTAATAAATTTAGTATTTCTATAATAAAAAGTGATTTGTATTCTATATTTAACGCGAAAATAACAGCGCAATAAATTATTATTACTGTTACTGATAATAGTAACTGTACCGAAAATATCTCCGAAAAAGTTTTGCATCGAAGTTCATAGTCATCTCTAATTTTCGCAATTTCTCTATTACCATAATTCGATATTCCTAGTAAGCAAAACATCCCGCATATTGTAACTATAGAAGAAACGTACGAATATGTTCCTAAATTTTCTGCACCTAATACTCTAGAAATATATGCTGCAGTAACCAATGGAAACAAATACATTACAAGCTGATATCCAACATTAAAAATAAAATTTTTACTTTGTTCCTTCATCACAATTCTCCAATGCTAATTTCAAATATGTTTGAGATTTCTTTTTTAATTTTTCTAATCTTTTTTCATATTCAGAATAATCTACTGATTTCATATAATTAAATTTTTCATCAAACGGTAACTCAATTAATCGATCAGTAATAGCTAAATCTGATAATAATGTCTTAACTCTATCGTCATTGCCATACATCCCACCATTTTTTATTACCCAGAATTTCTTTCTATAAATTGTTGAGAACACAGTACCATGAAAAGATGTTGTAATTACCATTTCAGCATTTTTCATTAATTGTAAATAAGCTTTTGGATCTTCAAAATCTGGAAGCTTAAATCCATCAAAATTCATACCTCTCAAATAATATGCTTTTGAATTAAAAGCAATTACTGGTAAATTATACTTTTTTGATATTTTTTTCACCATTTTATTAATAGAAATTGAGTATGAAGGACAATAAAAGAAAATATATTTTTCTGGTAAAGACAATTCGTCACTTACTATTGAATCATAATCTTCCTTTTCTATCAACAATGTGGGATCGAGTACAACCGGAATATCTCTTCCTGTTAATTCTTTAATCCATTTCTGACCATTCTTTTCTCTTACAGATAAGTAATCAAATTTATTCATTAAATCAATATATTTCCCGATACAGTCAGTGTATTCTGCAGGATTTTTAGCACCAAATGATGGAGCATAAGCAATTTTTTTAATTTCATCCCAAGGAAGAAAATATACGTCATCAAAATCATCTATTGTAATATTCCAAATTTGATCAGAACCAGCAATTACGCAATTATATTCATCTATACAAATATCTTCTTTCTTTTCTGCAGATATTTTTGAAAGATGAAATACATCTGTTTTAAATAACTCATATTGCTTAAAATTATTTTCAATTCTATTGTGATGGCAATAAAAAATAAAATCACGAATCAAATATTTTAACGTTCTTTTCTTTGTATATAAACTGTATAATTTTTTCTGTTCTATAGTTGAAAAATCAATTATTTCACAATCATATCCGAGTTTATCTAAATATGTTTGCATCGCATATGTTTGAAGCATAGAGCCACAATTATAAGATGCATGGAATGTTAATATACCAACTTTTCTATTTCTACCCATTTATTTAACCTACCTTTTAATTATATTTCGAAGATTTCTTATAAGTTGAATTGTATTTGCACTTAAATCATAGTGCTTGCCTTTAAGTAAGATAAAATTCACATTTTGTATAATACCAAAATTCCAATTAATTCTATATTTAGCAAAAAAGTCATCAAAAACATTAAGATAATGATAATAAGTACATCTACTCTCTCTTTCTTTAATCAGAGATAACTTACTCATCACTAAATATATACTTTGTAAAGTGACATAGTTAATTATTTCATTCACCTCATTGCTTTTATATAAATCTATACTATTTAATTCTGATTCTAATCGTGAAATATATTGGGAATTGGAAGATATGAATTTTTCATTAAAGGTATGTGTTGCAGAACTAATATTATCTGTTCTATAAAAATAAAATTCATCTGAATTTAAAATAGTATATGAATTAGTTTTTGCGATAGATTGTAAACAAAAAAATCCATCTTCACCGTTAATCAATTTACAATCAAAATAAATTTTGTTTTCCTTAATAAACTTTAATTTAAATATTTTTCCCCAACATGCACTAGCATTGATGTTCAATACTCTTCTTTTCGGTAAACATAATATATCATTTAATATTTCTTTGACAGTCATTTTATTTTTTGAATCCTTAGAAAAATAAACAATATCTTTCCCTGTATTTATTCCTTTTTCTATAATGCTTCTCCATCCCGACAATAGATAGTCATCAGAATCAACAAACATAATATATTCATTCTGAGCAAGATTTATACCCATGTTTCTTGAAAAAGACACGCCATGATTATCATTAGTAATTAAAGAAACATTATCACAAATATATTTTTTACATATACTTGCAGATAAGTCTGTAGATCCATCATCAATTATTATTAATTGATCTACCTTCTTCATTTCATTCACTATGGAATATATACATTTTTCGACATATTTTTCAGTATTATAAACTGGGATAATAATTGAAATTCCTTCCATACTCACACTCTCCTATGCATAACTATCAAAAAGAAAAAGTATTTACATATAAATAGTCTAATTTTCTTATTTAATGGAATAATGTTAGATTTTTTTTCGATATTCTTTATTTCTTTATATAAATTTGGTCTTATTTCAATAACATTTAAGTGATATTTTTTAATATAGTATTTCGCCTCATATAAAAATTTCAAATAATAATAAATAATGTCTGAATAAAAATCGCTATCTTTATAATTATTAGCTAAAATATTATACACATCTAAACAAGTGAACCATTTTTCAGATACCACTTTATGAACTGCACTTTCAGAGCGTTGTCTATAACCATACAATTTACTAGTATTGAATGATGCATTATGACACTTAGATGCATATTGCATATTAAAAAGTAAATCTTCCGTAACATAAATTGTTTCATAAAAATTAAGTTTATATTCATCAATGATGCTCTTTCTGAACATTTTAGAACAAATTGTACCATCAGTTTTAGCAAAAAATAACGCACCTATGTTATCCGAAATAATTTCATAGTCATTATTAGTATATGATTTAATAGAATCCATATCATTTTCATAAAAACAAAAATATGAAAGTATGGATAAATCAATGTTATACTCTTTATAAGGTTTTAACATCATTTCAATATATTTCTCAAATACGATGTCATCAGCATCAATGAATATGATGTATTCACCACGACTTACCTTTAAGCCCCTATTTCGAGTGTATGATACACCATGATTATCATGATAAAAAAAACGGATACGATTGTCTCTTTTTTCCCAATTGATACACAATGATTTTGATTGATCCGTTGACCCATCATCAATAAGTAATATTTCAAAATTAGAATATGTTTGCCTTATGATAGAATTGATACAATTATCCAAGTATTCTTCCATGTTATAAACAGGAATAATTATACTAACTAATGGTTTATGATTCTTCATACAACACTTTTAACTTTCTATAATATTTATTTTCATTATTGAATTCAGAAAAACTTTTTTCTACCTCTTGCTCAAACAAATGATATTTTTTATCATTAGTCAGAAGCTCAATTAGATGTTTTGCAAAAAATTCATTGTTATTATCTAAATATCCTGTTTTACCTATAGTAATCAAATCACATAATCCATCCGTTGGTGTACTAACAATTGGTTTGTTAAGAGCCATAGCTTCTAGCGCAACCATAGGAGTCCCTTCTCTATCAGATGTGAGAACTAATACCTTTGAATGTTCTAGAACTGGTAACGGATTACTCATAAAACCTAAAAAAGTTACGTTATCATTTAAATTTAATTTATTTGCTAAATCTTTAGTTTCTTTTTCAAGATTTCCTTGACCAACAACTGCGACACTAACACTCGGATATAATTCAGTCAACATTTTGACTATATACATCAACCTTTGTGGATTTTTAGGTTCAGCTAATCTGCCAATATAAATGACATCATAATTTGGTCCATCGTAATCTTTTTTTGCTTTAAACAATATATCTTCTTTATTTACAGTATTATACATAACAATACTTTTTGCTTGTAACTTTTCATGAAAATAATAACCATTATAACAAGAATTTGAAACCCAAATAATTTTATTATATTTCCATGAAAAAATATAATATAACAGTGATTTAATTGATAATTTTCGACTTTGGAAATCACTGTTATGTATATGAGAAATAATTTTTATAGCACCTTTTGATGCTACAGCAGCTATTACACTTGCTCTCATATCATGAGCATGTATTATATTTGGATTATATTCATTTATAACCCTTTTCACTTCTTTAACATTCAAATCATCTATCGGATAAAACTCAATATTTTTTTCTTCTAATGAATTGCGTATTTGACCATCTCTACTGCAATATGCCATTTCTAGCTTTTCATCATTTTCAAACATTTTAATTATTTGACAAACAACATTCTCAGCTCCAGAAAAACGATCACTTTGTAATAAATGCATTATTCTTATTTTTGACATTTTTCTTCTCCCAGAATTTCTTTATAGATTTGTTCAATTTCTTTCTTTACAACATTTACATCATAATCTTTAATGCTTTCTAAATTATATTTACCCATCTGTTCACGTAAACTATAATCATCTACTAAAAAACCTATACACTCAGCTATTCCTTCCTGATCTAAAGGTTCTCTTAGATAGCCTCCGTGTCCTTCATCTAATAAATCAACATTACCTCTTATCTTAGATGCAACACAAGGAAGACCACAAGCCATTGCTTCCATCATAGATCTTGGCAGACCTTCTTGAAGAGTGGTAAAAAGGAATATATCTGATATCTTCATTAACTCTTTTACATCAGATCTAAATCCTAAAAAATGAATTCTATCTGCTATTCCATTATTTACAGCTAATTTTTCAAGATAATTTTTTTCTGGACCTACACCACAAATAAGATAATGAACATTATCGTTTTTTACTTTAGCTAATGCTTTTATTGCAATAGAGTAATTTTTCCTTACAACCAAATCTCCTGCTGAAATACAAACGATATCAGTATCTTTTAATCCTAATTCGCTTCTCTTAGCCTGTTTATCAACATTAACATTGCTAAACTCATCTAAAGTAATACCTACACCATGAACTTTGTAGACCTTACCACCTTTGCGAAGTTTGAACTTTAAAGCAGACTGATAATCTTCTTCATTCATAGTAATGATTGCGTCAGTCCAATGTGCCATAATTCTTTCTGCAAATTTCAAAACTGTTCTATTAAATAATGGGGCTCCTTTAAAAAAATGAAAGCCGTGTGCTGTATAGATTACTTTGTTTACATGATATTTCTTTCCAACGAAGCGTCCTACCATTCCTCCTACTGGCGTATTGCAATGAATGACTTCTACATTTTCAGTTTCTACAACTTGTGATAAATTTTTATATGCAGTCCAGTTGTCTTTAATTGCAGTTATACTTCTATAAGAGTGAGAATCATATAATTTTACAGGTAACTCACACTTTAAATTTTCAGGATTAGCCCTGTTAGTTCCAAAGTATACTTCATATCCCATGTCAAGAGCTGTTTGTAGGCAAGGACGACTAACATTTGTTAATTTGACTTCCTCCCTACTATTTTGTTCTTTCTGGGTTGGCTTTGTACTGTTTGATAGAAATACATACCCTGCCATTTATTCTCCCTCCTCTTTTTTATTAATTGTTACATTGATTGTTTTAAGTGCTGATTCACAATCATTGATAGCACTTTCTACATCTTTGTCTTGTGCTATAACAAATCCCATTCTAGCACCACTACTTGTAACTTCAGTTATCTCTTCTCCTACTCCGTGGACTATACTTATTTGTTGTACACCTTTAATATTTTTAGCTTCTTCAATACCATCTATACTTTTAATTATTCCGGCATGTTGATCAAAATATCGAATTGCTGAACCTTTATTCCATTTTGGTTTTATATCGGGCTTTTCACCTAAAGCAATTTTAATACAACACTCAACAATATTGATTCCTGTAGAAAGAGGAACAAGGTGAGTATTGATATTATCTCCACCAAGTCTTGCACCAATTTCTACAATTTTAGGACCTTCTGATGTCACAATGATTTCTGTATGAGATGGTCCATTCACTATTCCAATCGCTTTATTAGCAGCTTTAGCTACATCAGCAATCTGGTTTGATACATCTTTACTTAATTGAGTGGGTTGTGAATGTCCCGTTTCAACATAATGCGGAGCACCTGTAGTCAACTTATCTGTAATCTGAATAACATGACAGGTACCATCAACAGAAATTGTTTCAACACTTACCTCCGGCCCATTCATGTACTCTTCTACAACCACATCACCAACTCTAGAATATGGATAACAATAACGATAAGCTTCACTAATGACTCTTTCATTAGTAATATCTTTAACTTCAAATATACCTCTACTACCAGAACTATCAGCAGGCTTTACTATGAACGGTACATTAAAATGTTTTACAGCTTCCACATATTCATTTTCATTAGATACTTTAAAGAATTTTGGTATTGGGACTTGAGCATCTTGTAATGCTTTTCTCATTTCTACTTTATTAGTTGCTTTTAATGCTGTTTCAGCATCAATTCCAATCAATCCCATTTCCTTTGCCACTGCTGCAACAGATCTCATTGGCATATCAGTTGCCAATGTCATAATGCCATCAATTTTATGTTTCTTAGCAGCTTCTACAATCCCATCAATATCAATAGTGCTAATAACTTCTCTAAATACCCCAGGAACTTTAAAACCTACTGCGTCAGGGTTCATATCAACAGCAATAACTTCGAGTCCCATTTCTACAGCTTTTTGTATAGCTGGAAATTGTAAAATACTAGCTCCTAAAATCATTAATTTTTTCATTATTTTATCTCCGTAGTATTTTTTATCTTATTTTCATCTTCATTTAAAATATAAATATTATTAATATCTGAATTTTTTCTATTGATATTCTTGTGTCCTAATACAGTTGCAATTGTCATAAAAATAATTTTAATATCAAAAAAAACAGACAAATGTTCAACATAATAAATGTCATTTTTTAATTTTTCTTTTGTTAATACAGAATTTCTATTTATCGCCTGGTTATACCCTGTCACACCTGGCCTTACTGTGAGAATCAATTTTTCTTTTTCTGTATATTCAGCTGATCCAATGGGTGTATCTGGTCTTGGTCCAATGAAAGTCATATCGCCTTTTAAAATATTAATAACCTGAGGAAGTTCATCAATACTTGTTTTTCTTGCAAATTTTCCAAATTTTGTAACACGTGGATCATCATCACCGTTATATGTAGATCCATCTGCAAGTCTTATGTCAGGGGCATTAACCTTCATCGATCTTAATTTATACATTTTAAAAGTCTTTCCATATCTTCCTGTTCTGTTTGCCATATAAAAAATTGGTCCATTATCTTCTTTCTTGATAACAATAGTAGATATTATAATAATAACTCCTACTGGAATCATTAATATTACTGAACAAACGATATCAAAAAGTCTTTTTATAAATCTATATAATAAACTACCTGATGGCTTCATGTTATTTGACATAATTAAATAACTCCTGGAATTTATTTGAATCTAAATCCTTCTTATAATCCATCATCATATCTTCAAAATTAGCATATTTAGGAATAAATCCAAAATCCCTTTTAGCTTTCTCCATTGAAAATAAATAAGATGATGTATTGTTACCAACGTCAGGATTATATGTAATTTTTGAAATTCTATCAGCACTAGGTGCCCATAACTTAGCAATAACTTGTGCTTGTTGTTCAAGTGTTACCCCTTGTCCAGAAGTCATATTGTAAAGACCACTAGTTTTTTCGCTATTCATTGCAAGCCAAAATGCATGTGCTACATCCTTAACGTAAACAACATCACGACTAAGATTTGGATCACCAAAAATACAGATATCTTTTCCTTCTGAAGCGTTATCAATAAAGATTTTTAAACCAGATTTTTTCAATGTTCCATTAATATAAAGTGAATCATGTGGACCTACACCATATACTGGTGGAAATCTAAACCATGCATTTTTCATACCATGTTGCTGATTGTAGTATTCCATCGTATCATTTGCAGCATTCTTAGAAAAAACATAAACGGCATGATCCCCTGTATAGATAAAATCTCTTGGTTCTTCTTCAGTAATAACTTTCTTACCCCATGCCCCGCGAACATCAGCATAAGAACAATTTGAAATCACACGTTTTATACCATTTTTACGACAATATTCTAAGACATTGATAGTTCCCACTGTATTGATCATAAAATAATCAGCCGCATTTTCATCTTCATCAAGATTTACTGGTGCATTCGCTGGAAGTAAACCTGCTAATAAAATAACACCCTCAACATTTTCTTTTGGAAGCTTCTCAAAATCTCCCTTATTTGCTAAATCTAAGTTATAATATTCAACACCTAATTTATCATAGTGTTCTTTAAACTTATTATTTCTACCTGTAACAACTACTTTTGCTCCTTGTTTCAAGAATTCTTCTACAGTATATACACCGATAAAACTAGAAGCACCAATAATAATATACATATCTACTCCTCCATTTATATTCTGTTATAAATAAATATTGATTTAAAAATTAACGATATTTATATATATTCTTTCATAACTTCTTTATAATGTTCAATCACATACTTTACATCTCCATCGCTTAACTTAGTATGTAAAGGTAAAGTAATAAGATTTTCATACCATACATATGCATTAGGGAAACCTTTAATATCTCAATCCATAGATTTATAATCAGTCATCATAGTCAATTGTTTAATGAATACATCAGTTTTTATACCTCATTTTACCAATTTAATAAAGATTTCTCTTTCTGTTTATCCCTGATACCGGGTACTCTAATTAAATATAGATGTTTATAAAATTCAAAGTATTCACTCCTATGGTTTAAATGTTTCACACCTTACTCATCAGACAGCTATAGTTTAATTTGATGATTACTATTCTTCTTAATATCCTTAATCCGAATAAGACCAAACACTTTAGCGTTATACATTATAGTAAGTTGACCTATGTAATCATAGTTTTACATCTTACGCTTATTAACCTTATCTGGACAAGATACATAAATATTCAATGATTCAGAATCATCATCTATTTTTTAATATTCAGTAAATACTAAACTATAATCATACTTGATCATAAAATCAATCTAATGTTCTAGCTTTTCTGGCTTCCAAAGATTATCTGAATTTAGAAATGATATCCATCCATTACTTATCTTTCTTCCTTAATATCTATTCATAGTCCTTTCCTAATACAGCTAACACAATTCTAAACATTGTTGCTATATCCCCAAAAAACGAGAAGTTCTTTATAGCCTCTAGGTTATGTTATTTTACATAGTAGCATTTGTTCTATATATTTTTTTCTATAACCTTTTAGTTTGAGTGTTGCATTAGTAATACCACCATCATTACTTACCATTGTTTAAATTTTATGAATCAGGTAAAGTTTCCCATTTCTTCAACATTACATATATTCCTTTACAACTTCTTTAAAGTTTTCAATCACATACTCTACATCTTCATCACTTAACTTAGTATGTAAAGGCAAAGTGATAAGGTTTTCATAATATGCATATGCATTTGGGAAATCTTTTATATCCCACCCCAAGGTTTTATATGCAGTCATCATAGGTAATGGTTTATAGTGTACATTTGTATTTACACCACGTTCTGCTAATTTAATAATGATTTCTCTTCTCTGTTGATCACTAATACCAGGTATTCTAGTTAAGTATAAATGTTTAGAAGATTCAAAGTCTTTACCCCAATGATTTAAGTGTTTCACACCTAACTCATCACACATTTCATCATACTTACTTACGATTTCTCTTCTTCTTGCAAGCATTCCAGGATATCTATCTAACTGACGTAATCCAATAGCTGCCATAATATCAGTCATATTACACTTATACCAAGGACCAATAATATCATATTCCCAAGCACCTAACTGTGTCTTAGCTAATGCATCCTTATTCTGTCCATGTAAGCTATATAACTGGAATAATTTATAGATTTCTTCGTTATCTATACCAGGAATATCTTTCCAAGTACTTGCTCCACCTTCTGCAGTCGTAAAGTTCTTTACTGCATGGAATGAAAAACTACTAAAATCAGCCCATTCACCAGCCATCTTACCTTTTCTTACTGCACCTAGTGCATGTGCACAATCCGCAAATACCATAACTCTATTAAGAGTTTTCTGTATTCTAGATCCTAAAGTGTTATCATCTCTTGGAGTAAATAGGTTCTTCTTACTTTCAATAGCCTGATATAACTTATCATAATCACAAATAACACCACCAAGATCTACTGCTACGACAGCCTTAGTTTTCTCAGTAATTGCCTCTGCAACCTTATCATAATCCATTTCACAGTTATCTTTCTGACTATCTACAAATATAACTTTCGCACCACAATGAATTGCTGCTGAAGCTGAAGCTGTATAAGTATAAGCTGGTACAATCACTTCATCTCCCTCTTGGATACCACATACCCTAAGGTTCAATTCTTCTGCTGCTGTCGCAGAATTTAAACATACCACTTTAGATGTATGACAAAATTCAGCAAGTCTTCTTTCTAATTCTTTAGTTCTTGGTCCTGTAGTAATCCAACCAGAACGAAGTGCTTTAGCAACTTCTTCTATTTCTAACTCAGAAATATCAGGTGGACTAAAAGGAATCTTTCTTTTATTCATTTCCATCTTTCTCCCTCCTCTATGAATAAATACATGGGGTGGCACTTATCACTAAGTGCCACACACATGTGTTATGCTGGATGATATGTTGATACAATCTTCTGTACTCTTTCTTTCATATCATCTTCATTTCTATATGCTGCATCAAGTAATCCATCTAACTCACCTAAGAACTCATTGATATCAAATGGAATAGGACAACCAATATGAATTAAGTCATTCTTAGTCTTCTTTAAACCTTCTTCAGCCATAAGCTTTTCTTCATAAAGCTTTTCGCCTGGTCTAAGTCCTGTAAACTCTAACTTGATATCTACATCAGGTGTATAACCTGATAATCTAATTAAGTTACGAGCTAGAGTAGTAATCTTAACTGGTTCACCCATATCTAATACGAAGATTTCTCCTCCATGAGCATATGTACCAGCAAGTAATACTAAACTTACTGCTTCTGGAATAGTCATAAAGTAACGGATAATATCAGGATGTGTCACTGTAACTGGTCCACCTGCTTCAATCTGTCTCTTAAAGATTGGAATAACTGAGCCATTACTTCCTAATACATTACCAAAACGTACAGCTACAAACTCAGTCTGTGTAGTCTTTAATGCTTCTTTGATTTCAGGTTTTTCAATTATATCCTCCTCATGAGTAAATAACTGAGGGATTTCATAAGCCTTACCATCTTTAATTTTAGCTGCAAAAGCCTGAATAATCATCTCACATAAACGTTTAGAAGCACCCATAATGTTTGTAGGGTTAACTGCTTTATCTGTACTAATTAATACAAATTTCTCACATCCATGTACCATAGCTGCATAAGCAGTCTTGTAAGTACCCATAGCGTTATTCTTAATAGATTCACATGGGCTATCTTCCATTAATGGTACATGTTTATGTGCTGCTGCATGATATACAATCTGAGGTCTATACTTCTTAAAAAGATCAAACATCTTTCTACTATCTCTTACTGATCCAATAAGAGTCACTAGATCTAAGTTTGGATATTTCTTTCTTAACTCTAACTGAATATCATATGCATTGTTTTCATATACATCAAATAAAATTAACTGTTTAGGATTATGTGATGCAATCTGTCTAGCAAGTTCTGAACCAATAGAACCAACACCAGTAATAAGAACAACCTTATTTCTTACATACGCAAACACTTCATCCATATTAGGCTTAATAGGATCACGACCTAATAAATCTTCAATCTGAACTTTCTTCATCTTACTTACTGATACCTGACCAGTATATAACTGATACATACCAGGTAGATTCATAAGTTCACAAGATGTTTCATTACATACTCTAAGAATATCTCTCTTATCCTGAGGATTAGCACTAGGTACAGCAACATAGATCTTCTCAATATTGAACTTATCTACTGCTTCTAGGATATGATCTCTACTACCAAATACAGGTACATCATCAATATATCTGTCCCACTTATTAGGGTTATCATCGATAAAGCATGCAACAGTTTCATTTGTTTCTATAGAATGTTTAATATCTCTAAATAACATCTGACCAGCAGAACCAGCCCCAACAATCATAACATTCTTTTTCTGTACTTCATTGTTTGTTCTACCACGAAGTAATAATACAAAACGATAGAAGAAACGAATCCCTAATGTCGCAATAAACTGTACTGTAATACCAATCACATAATAAGAAACAGGCATATGTAAGTTAATGATAAGTAGTGAACCAGTGTAAATTACACCAGTCACTACAGTTGCAAGAATGACTCTCATTAACTCTGAATAACTTGCAAAACGCCAAATACTCTTATATAAACGTAAGAACCAGAATACAACTAAACAAAACAAAGCATAAATAATAATAGTCTTTGTATAATTTGTTAAGTATTGTGGTTCTACACTTGTTACTTTACAGTCAAATCTTAACCATAAAGCAATCCCAAATGATACTATAACTGCTATAAAGTCATAGACCATTAATAGTAATCGAACAACCTGCCAATGTTCGATCTTTCTTTTTGAACCTTTACTCATTTCCATTTTCCTTCTTAAATCTTACTTACTTCTCCCATAACCATAGCCATATCCATAGCCATAACCATACCCATAACCACTTGATTCTGAACTATAGAATGTCTTCTTATAACTATTTAATACCACACCTACAATATGAGGTAATGTATCATGGAGTTCATCTACAGAATCTAGAATATCTCCTGCTTCTGCAAAGTCCTGCTTAACGACTACAACCGCACTATCAGCATACTTTGCGACTAATAATGCATCTTCCATCATATATAAAGGTGCAACATCTAAAATAATAAAATCATATACTTCTCTTAATTCTTCAATTAAGTTTTCTAATCTTGGTTTAGCCAATTCAGTTGAACCATCAACAGAAATATCACTACCAAATATAACATCTATATCATCAAAAGACACAATACATTGTTCTAGGTTGACATCTTTGTCATTAATATAGTCTAATGATGTTCTATGAATATTCGCATATCTCATCGTCTTCTCAACTGATGGATTTCTCATATCTAGATCAACTAAACATACCTTATAACCCTTCTGTCCTAATGTAATGGCTGTATTAATAGAAACCGTTGTTTTTCCTTCATTAGGTACAGTACTTGTTATCATATAGACTGAATTTTTATTTTTTCTATGGTCCTGTTCCATCTTAATTCTAATATTATGGAAAGAATGCTTGAAATCCGCTTTAATACCAAAACCATTTAATAATAAACCTGGATTATTAGGATGACGTTTTTCTACTAATGGAACTTTCGCAACATAATCCATACCTAGAATTTCTTTGATATCATTCTTATCTAAGATAGTTCTTCTAAATACAGAAACTACAATGAGTAATAAAACACTTACTCCAAGTCCAATTAATCCACCCTTTAATCCTGCTAGTAAATAACTAGGAACTGCATCAGCCTTCTTAGGCATTGTAGGCTTATCTAATAACATAATACTTACATCCTGCATAGCATCCTTTGTTAAGGTATCACAGTTATTAGTAATAGCTGTTGCAACATCGTAAGCATCTTTTGCACTCTTGCCTGTTACCTTTAATAAAACAAGATTTGTATTTTCAATCTGTGTTGCTGAAATAGATGCTGGTACTTTATTTACATGCAATACATCCTTTATGATATTCTTCATTTCCTTACTAGTAAGGATTGAATTGAATGTATCCACAAGTGTTGCTTTAGTACTACTTGCCTGAGTGGCATCATAATAGTATGTATCTGTTAATTCAGCAGAAGGTACAAACACTGCTTCACTTGTATAAGTTGTATTGAAGAAAAGAATTTCTTTCATCTCTAATGCAACCATACCAATAAGTACTAATAATAATACTGTCTTCCACATTCTCTTAAATGCACGGAGGAAATTTTCAAAGCACTTAACTAAATCAATCGTCATTTCATCTTGATTATTTGATTCCATTATTTATCCCCCCTTACTTTATATTTGCCATAACCATAGCGGTTATTATAATTGCCAGTTCCCTTGTTGCCTTCACTTAGCATGTTTTTAAATACAACACCAATTACGTTATCCTTAACATAAGTTAAACGTTTAATTGTTTCGTTGATGACATCACTAGGTGCAAAATCCTGTCTTACTACAAATAGAGTAGCGTCCACTAAACCATTCATAATTGTTGGTTCATTTAAGAAGTATGCAGGACTTGTATCTACAATTACGAAATCATATTCTTCTTCTAATTCTTTGATAATTGCTTTTAGTTTAGAACTTCCTGTTAACTGCTCAGACTTATATAAGTCCTGACTACATGGTAATAAATCCAATCCACTACGATCAGTCACTACCTCACTTCTCCAGTTAGAACTGCCCTCAATCGCCTTATTTAAGCTCTTAGAATCATCTAAATTAAAAATCTTGAATAGTGCTGGCTTATTAAAGTCTGTATCTACTAGGACTACTTTACGGCCATTTTTCGCAAGTGCTAAAGCTAAGTTTGCAGCCACAGAAGACTTCCCTTCATTTTCATAAGCACTAGTGATCATAAATGACTTATAACCATGCTTATCACTTGTTGCTTCCATCTTACTTCTAAGTTTTTTTACAGATTCTCTAAAGAAGAAGCTTGTCTTTAATGAAGTGATAAGAATTGCTTTCTTACTTCTTGCATCTTCTCTACTCTTCTTTTCATAAGGTAACTTTGCATATAATCTTGTATCAAGCTTATTTTCCACTTCATCTTCACTCTTAATAGTATCTCTTAAGAAGAAATATAAACCAAGTAAACAAGATACTACAAATCCACTACCTACTCCACCAATTAAGAAGTTCTTAATATGACTATTTGGATTTATTGGTTTAGTAGAGAACTTACTTTCCTTTAATATAGTAATATTGTATGGGAAACTATAACGTTCTGTATTTTCTCTATACCAATCATTTAAATACTTAATAGAGAAATAGGCTTCTCTTTTAG
>JABLTL010148156.1_pt1 | contig 41848 bp, 17 predicted proteins | sample 7160151 | NCBI WGS metagenome assembly JABLTL01 (sample SAMN14651223, study PRJNA627086) | human gut metagenome | isolation source: feces | host: Homo sapiens | reverse complement strand
GGCCACGCGGACGTTAGTCCGTGGCCAGCCGCGCAGCGGCCTTTTGTGTATCTTATGTAAACTTATGTTGCTTATGTTTTCCGCGCTAAGCGGCTAACACAAACGTCATATCTTTTGTTCTTATGTCCTTTTGTTCTTATGTTCTCCGCGTTAGCGGCAAATATCATGGAGCGCCACAATATCCTGACTTCATCACTTTCTGCGCCGTTGAATGGCGCGGTCACCATGGTGTAACGCACCACTTTGCTCACGCACACAACCCACTTGCCCGCTTGATCGCGCCATTGCACTTCGGGCATGCGGTCAAGCACATTATTGCGAATGTCGCACAGTTCGTCCATCAGGGGAATGGCCTGTTCTGTCAGACCGCGGTTCGTGGTGTTGCCAGTCGCTTGCGGTGCGCAGTCAGTGTCATTGCCATTACGTTTTTGCGGCTGGGGCGTTTCAATGTTTTTACTTTGTGGTTCCTGGCTATGCCCGATAACGTCTATAAGTTTGTCAACGCCACGTTTCACAATGGCATCGGCATAGCGCAGCATTCTGTTTAGTATTCGTTTCATGGTGATCAATACAATTTGGTTTGATACAAAAGTAAAGTGCTGCAAAGGTAACACCAAGACATTGCACCCCACAAAAAAAGTGTACAATTTGTACACAAATATTTGCCCCCTCCCCGTCATCCCTCATGTAAAAGAGAGTGTGTGCTTTTTCTGCCATCTTACACTTTTTGTGCGTAACAGGTTGATATACAGAGGTTTCAAGAGTGTAAGATGATTTCAAAGTATCTTACACACCCCTGCACACATCTTACACACCCCACCCCGCCGCCCCGCAGTTGATTTTGTCGTATGCGGTGGGTTATACGCCATAGGAACGTAGAGAAATCTGTCGGAGCAACAAACTTTTCTGCCCCCCTATGCCGTGATATCTGCCTCCCTATGCCGTGATATTGCCCTCCCGTGTTGTGCCGTGTGGCAGCATGGGGGGTGTGTAGGATGTGTGTAGGTGGAATTGGTAGCATCTTACACTAAGTAAAGTATTGATATTCAATAGGTTGCAGTGCGTTTGTGTAAGATGCAAGATACTCGGTATGTAAGTTGTTGTAGTATGGTAAATGTCACAAATGCAACTTTCTTGTCTTGGGTTCTTTTAGCGTAAACATGCGAACGGACGCAAGCACCAAACGCTAGCTCTAATGGGGGCGACGCGTCTCGCGTCGGGGAAATATGCAGCTATTATTTAGTAGCGTTTGTATTTTCATTCTTTCTCTATCCCGACGCGAGACGCGTCGCCCCCATTAGTGTTTGCGTTTGGTGCTAGCGCTTAGTGCTTGCGTTTGGTGGTAGAGCTTAGAGCTTGCATTTGCTGATAGCGCTTGCTGCCAGCGTTTGGTGCTTGGGGCCATTCGCATGGTTACGCTTTATCGGACAACTATAACCCACAAATGCCGCTTCGCCTAACAGCACAAAAAAAACGCGTTGGCTCAGTCCACCCCAAGGGCAAATGCCCCAGGTTGGATGAGCCAACGCGTCAAACAGACGTTAGCAAATGTTGGGAGTTAACGGGTTAAGCAGGTGAGCAGGTGACCAGTTGACCTGTCAACCCGTTAACCCGTCAACGCATAAAGATATGTTACTGCATGCGCTTCACGCCACCCACAATCACGGGGCCGTGCTCCGACTTGCCGGCACGTATACCCTTCAGGTTGTAGGCAGGTGCAGCAGCACCCGTACCGTCGGTTGTCACAGCATCAATGCCTGTGGCCATGATGCGCACCACGTTTGAGCCAACCTCGCCATAGTCGGGGTAGATAGCCTTCACCTGGTACTCGTAGTAGCGTCCGGCATGCTTGGCAGCGTCAATATACTGTGTGGCTTCGGTCGAGAGCGGAGCCGCGTTCACCAATTCGCCATTGCAGTAAATGTTGTATCCGCTAAAGAAACTTGCGGCCTGCGGCTCATCGAGAGCCTTGCCAGCCATCTTGCTCTGTGCCGCAGCCGTGGCAACCACAGGCGCATAGCGCTCGGCCAAGGCCGAGAGGTTGGCAGTAGGAGCCGCCTTGGTGTTGTCGGCATAAGGCTGCAGGCACACCGAAATGTTCCAGTTACCCTCAATGCCACTGTCGTCGTCATCGAGCGTGGTCCATGTCAGTCCGTCGGTTGAGTAGAGATTGCCCTTACCACCACGGGCCGGACCGGCATCGTAGCCAACAGGCACAGTTATTTGGTTGTGTTCCACATAGATAACAGCACGCAGGCGCTTGGTAGCGTCCACCTTGATAGGTTTGTCAAGACGCACGGTGTTGAAACTGTACTGGCTGAGGTTGTCCACATACTTTTCAAACACCAGCGTGTTGTCCTCATAGAGCTGTGCATACAGCACGTCGGGCACCTGGTTGATGTAGAACTTGATTTCAGACACGCTGAGCGAGCTGTAAGGCTTCAAGTCCTCGGGCGACCATTCCACACCGGCGTAATACTGTCCGCCGTTTTGCAGTCCGGCCGCGTTGTCGCACACGCCATTGTGCCAGCGCAGTTCGGTCACATCGCCAAGGGCCGGCACGCTCCATGTGAGCACATTGCCCTTGTCAGTCTGTTCAACCGACAGTGTGCCAGGCTGCTGATAGCCGTTGGTGTAGTTCACCGTCACAAGTGCGGGTTCGCTCATGGGGCTCACCGCCGAGTTGTTGTAGTGCGCCACCACCTCGTATTTGTAAGTGCCCGGCAACAAATTGTGGTCGGTGTAGCACGGTCCGCTCACGGGAGCGTCGGTAATGAGCTGCCCGTTGCGGTAGATGTCGTAGCCATACACCGAGCCAGCCTTGTCGGCATTGATGCTGATGGCATCGACCAACTGGGCCGAGTGTCCGCTTACCACGCGCAGCATCACATACTTGGTGCCGGCAGGCAACGTAAAGTCGTACTGCTGCCAAGCCTCGGCAGTGGTCACACGTCCGCGGTTGATAAAGTTGGCCACATCATTGTCGTCGGCCGATGTGAGCACCTGCATTTCGCCGTTGCCCTCGGCCTTGGCCATGTTGCGCGCCATAAAGCTGAAGGCAAATGGTGCTGCGTAGTCGGTCGTGACGGGCACCACCAGTTCGGCCTTGGCCTCAGCCTCGCAGCGCAGCGCCATGCTGCCCTGTGTGGCATCGGTGTTGGTCAGGGTAAAGAGGTTGTCCTTGTTGGTCCAGCCATCGCGGCTGAAAGGCGTGCCATTGCTGCCCTGTTCAAAACTCTCGTAGGTGTCGGCCGCGAGTGTGGTGGGGTCAATCATGGTCACATTCACATCGTAGCCATACGATGCCATGGTAGCATGCACATCGGTCGGTGCATTGCCTTGTGTAGCCGCATCGATGGTTACAGCCACGGGGGCCGAATGTGCCGAGGTAGTGCCGTCGATGTACACCGTCTCCACCTCGTAGTTGTAAGTGCCCGGTGTGGTGAGCGTTTCGCTGTAAGCGCGCTGTGCCACGGGGGCCTCGTTCAGCTTCACATTGTCGCGGTACACATTATAGCCGCTCAGTCCCTTTACCGAACCGAGGTCGAAGTAGATGTAGCGCGAGCCCGTAGTCTCCTGCAGGCAGAGTGTGAGCAACTGGTAGCCCTCGGCAGTGCGTATAACACTCATGCCGCCGGCCGAGGCATTCTCGGTGGGTTTGATGGCGGCATAGTCGGCCAGACTGGTGTGCCACAACAGTTTGCCCGAGGCAAAGTCGTAGGCACAGAGTTCGTAGCGCTTGTCCCAGCCCTGCTCAAAGGTGTAGAGCACGCCGTTGTAGTAAGCCGAACCGGCTGCGCCCTTGAGTGTGGGGCCATTGCCCAGCTTGGCACCGTGCAGCGAGGTGTAGATGCTGGTTTGCCAGTCGCCCACCTCAAATCCGCCACGCCCGCCGTCGAGTTCGGGCACATAGGCTATGTGTCGGCCAATTTCGGAGATTGATATCTCGTCGGTTATCTCCTGCTTGTCCATATCTATCTTGTAGAGCGTAGAGCCGTTGGCTGTAGCGTAGAAGTCGTTACCATCGTACACCAAATTGCGGAAACCTGTGGTCAGGGTGGTGGGCACCATCATGGTAAAGCTGGTGTCGAATGTGCCGTCCATCAGGTAGCGGTTGATAATGCCCGTGGCCGAATATTTGGTGGTGTAGATGTATTTGCCATCAGAGGCTATGCCCATCTCGCCCGTGTGGGCGCTCTTGAACTGTCCCACATACTCGGGACGCGCCTCAGGGCTGATGCCCGTTTGTGGCTCGAGGTCGGTGGGCAGGGTGCATGCCTGCTGCATAGGAATGCTCCAACGCAGGTTTACCTGGCGGTTGCGCACCACCTGAGTGTTAATGGTGGCAGGTGCCATGGGAACATAGAGCGTGATGCGCTCCACACTGACCGCTTCGCTCTGGTTTGACTGCACACTGTCGGCATACACCGAAGCCACCGTGTAGTGGTAGGTGCCAGCCTCGGCCACGTCCTCGGCATATTGGCAACTGGTGGTTTGTGCCACTTGTTGTCCGTTGCGGTACACCACATAGCCCGCGGGCTGTGTCTCGGTGTAAGCGGCATTGGGCTTGAGGTGGGCGGCCACACAGAAGTTGGCATTTTCAAATCCGGCATACGAGGCGGGGAACCACGTTACACCATCTTCAGACATGAGGTTGCTCTTGCCATCGGTAGTGGTGCCGGAGTTGATGCCCATAGGCAGCAGGTTGGCATCGTGTGCCACGAGCAGGGTAACGTAGTAGGTGCTGCCGCGCTCAATGGTGAGGGATGCTTTCAGTGCGAAACGGCTGTATTCGCCATAAAGCACGTCGTCGGGATTGATGCGTGTGGTTGATATGCACGCGCCGTCCTTGTATATTTTGACAGAGAGCGAGGTGACACGCTCCTTAATAAAGGCGCTCACCGAGTCGAGTATCATGCCGCGGTAGGGTGCAAGGTCGTCGGCATCGAATGCCACACCGGCAAAGAAGTAACCTCCCTCGGCGTAACCCAGTGCATCGTCGCACTGGCCCTTGTCGTAACGTAGTGTGGCGGGCTGCTTGAGCAGGGCGTCGGGCTGCTGCCAGCCAAGGGTTACGTGCTTGTTGAGGGTGATGGCGGCCTGCAGTTGCGTGGGGGCGAAATAAGGCTCGCCCTTGGCTATGCTCACCATTGCCGTGTCGCTCAAAGTTGAGGCGTGACTGCCGTCGTAGAGGGCCTGCACGGCGTAGGTGTAGGTGCCACGCACCAGTTTGGTGTCGGTGTAGGCGGTGTTGGCCGTCTCGCCCACCTTGACGCCGTTGCGGTAGATGGCATAGCCCGTGGGGGTGCTGCCAGTGCCGGCGGTCCACGCAAGTGCGGCAGCCGACTCGCCCTCGGCCTTGGCAGTGAGGGCTACCGGACGGGGCCATGCTGCAGCCTGGTTGGCTGTGAGGCTGATGCTGATGTCGTGGTTGTCGGTCAGCTCGGGTATCGACTTGAACTGCAAGGTGGTGGTGTTGGTTTGGTTCAACGCCACGTTGCGCGCATCAAAGTTGAGTGTGACGGTTTGCTTCTCGCCAGCCTTGAGTGTGCCAGCCAGGGGCGACACATTGAGCCAGGGGTCGAAGTCGGCCAGCTTGTAGGCAAACACGCGTGCGGGCGACTGATTTAATATGCCAAGCAGGGTGAGTTGTCCGTCGACAAGCGAAGTGGTACACTCCAGACCGCCCAGACTGTTCTCGCCCGTGCTGAGCGAACCGGGCTTGTAACCCGGCACATCAACGGCCGAATGGGTTTCGCCCACCACGCGGCGGTTGTTCAGGTCGTACTGCACAATGGTCACCTTGTCCACCACGTTGAGTCCGCTGGTCACAAGGTTGCTCATCCACAGATAGGGGCCGCCGGGGGTCACGTTGTCGAAGGCTGTGCCGTAAACGTCCATGGAGTTGCTGGCATTGAGCTTGTAGAAGGCCAGTGTGACCTCGCCCTTGCGGTTGACGCGGCCCAGGGTGTTGTAGTCGCCCACCCAAAACTCATCGCTGCGGGGGTCGTGGGCAATGTGGGTTACACAGAGACTGGGCTCTGTGGGTATGTCGATGGTGCCAATCAGGCGCTTGTGGCGCAAGTCGAGCTGGAAGATGCGGTTCTTGCGGTCGGAGGCGTAGAAGTAGCGGCCATCAAAGGTCATGTCGTTGAGGGCGTAGTACATGCCAGGCACCGAGAACTCCTCTACAAAGTGGCCGTCGCGGCTGTATTTGTAGAACTTGCCAAGGAAGAAGTTTGACGAGGCGTAGAAGTCCTCTCCGTCAAACGCCACACAACTTTGTATGTCGCCCGAGGCGTCGAACGTCTGGGTGATGTCCCAACGGTGGTCGGTGTTGCCCGAGCCCTTAACGGGTGTGGGGAACAGGTTGTACTGCAAATCGCCGTTGCCCGCATTCTCGAGCGTGATGGTTTGGGTGGTTTGCGACTCAAGGGCGGTGGCGGCATTTACCTCGTGTGCCGACACGTTGAGCACGGGGCGCTGCATGCTGATGGTGTAGCTTGAGGCGCCCTTGCTGTCGAGTGTCCATGTGCCGGTAAAGTAGTTGTAGCCAGCGGCCTCGGCATGCACGGTGTAGTGGCCCTCTTCCACCTCGGGCAGGGCTATGCTGCCTTGCGCATCGGTGAGCACGGTGTAACGGGCACCATTGTCGGCCTCGAGGGTGACGGTGCAGGCACCGACGGGCTGGTTGTTGCACACGGCCTTGATGGTGACGGGGTGTGTGGCGGGGTTCCAAATCTTTACATCGTCAACAAACCAGTAGTTGACGTAGCGCGAATCCTGGCCGTAGGCACGGAAACGTATGTAGAAGAAGTTGTGGCCATCGAGGTACTTGCCCAGCTTAAACTCGTGGGTGCGCCAGTTGTATGAGCCTTCGTCGTTACGGAGTGAATCAATTCGGGCCCACGTTTGTCCGCCGTCTACCGATATTTCGGTGGCAAGCACACCTCCTGCATACTTTGGTCCGTTGTCGAGGCGTATTTCGTAGCGCAGGGTGGTATTGGCGGGGTCGGCGGTGTGCAGCTCGCGGGTGACAAGGCTCTGCGAGTACTCGCCAATGTTGGAATAGGGGTAGCAGGCCGAGAAGTCGACCAGACCATAGGCATAGTAGTCGGTTTTCCACTTGTTTTCCTCGCCAGCCGCTGTTACGGGACGGCTCCACCGGGTGGTGTCGATGGCGTTGTTGTCAAAATCGTCGAAGAAGGGGAGCAAGCGCACATCGGGCACCTCTACGCTGAGGGGGTCGGACTTCTGGCCCAACGAGCCGTCGGTCATGACGCTTTGCACGGTATAGGTGTAGGTGCCGTAGTCGGGCACCACATCGATGGTGTACACAGCGTTGATGAGCTGGTCGTTCACCTTTACGCCGTTGCGCAGCAGGTTAAAGCCGGCCAACTTGGCATCGGCCGCTGCCGCACGGGGTGCTATGCGCGGACGCACATTGTTGGTGCCGATGAATATGTCGTCGACCAGGAACATGAAGGCGTCCTCAGACACGCAGTTGAGGCACACGTATTTGGCGTCCTTGGGTATGGTGTACTCAAAGAGCGTCCACGAGGCCGGTGCCTCGGCGTAGCTGCCGCCCTGAATGAAGGTGAAGTCGGACGGGCGTGTGCCGGTGGTTGAATAGCCCACTCTGAAGCGCTCCAGGCCCCACGTGTCCTTGTAGGTCTTGGCACGGAAGCTGAATTTGAAATCGCTGCCAAAGTTGAGGGCGGGCGATATGAGGTAGTCGTTGTTGCCACCATCGACGGTGAGGTCGACCAGCATCTTGCTGCCCGAGAAGGGCATCACATCGGGGTAGGTGCCGGTTGAGGGTGACGTCTTTGACGGATTGAACACGATGAAGGCCATCTTGCTGCCCTGGTTGGGAAACGAGGCGGATGTCCAGGTGTAGGTGTCGGCATTGTCGGCATCGATATACTGCCAACCGATGCTGCCGGCAGAGTTTACGGCAAAGTCGGGGTGGCTTTCAAAGTCGTCGAAATAGCCGTTGATGGGCTCTGGGTTGTTCCAACGCAATGAGACGGCCTTGTTGTTTACGGCCTCGAGCGTTGGCACAATCTTGGCAAGCGTCTGGCTCTTGGCCGTGGCATTGGTCTGTGCTTTGGCACTGGCATACTGCGCCACGGCAGGGGGTGGCGCCACGTGCTGCGGCTTGACTTTCTCGCCCGACGGCTGCGCCCACAGCGGGGCGGCAAGCAGCAGGAGTATGCCTGTAAGTATATGTTTCATTGTTGCTATTATTATTTGATGGAGTGAGAGAGAATGGTTACGCGCTGATGCGCCTCAAATACCATTCTGTGTCAACCTATTTAACTATCACTACGCCTTCGTAGCCATCGACCCGCACGGCAGCCGATGTGGCGGTGGGCACAAAGGTGGCGAGCACACGGCCGTCGGTGGCATAGAGTGTAACGTGGCGTCCGGGCTGCAAACCGGCCAGGCGCACCATGCCGGCAGTGCAGAGCGCACGCATGGGAGTGAGTGTGTGGCCGCGCTGGGCCTCAACATCGGTTACGGCCGTAGGGTCGTAGGTGTAATAGGCCGGGGCCGAGGTGTCGTAGTAGAGTATGCCGTCGCCCGCCGTCACAAGGAAGCGGTAGCGGCCGGTGTTGAACTCGCCCGGAGTGGTGGGGGCTATGACCATGCTTGTGGCAGTGGTGCCGCCCTGGGCCAGGGTGTCGAGTTTCACACCATCGTTGTAGGTAATGCTGAAGTTGGCTATGTTGACAAGGCGTCCGCCAAAGTTGCAAGTCATGCGCAGGCGCTTGTAGCTCTTGCCCTTCATGTGGGCTGTGAGGTCAACGCTCTGTCCGTCGGCATCGACACTGTTGATGCGTTGCAACTCGCCAATGCGTGTCCACGTGTGGCCATCGTTGGTGCCCTCGACACTGAAGGTTGACTCGCCGCGCGGACCGCCCGACATGAGCACGTACTGCACATTGGTGATGCCTTCGGGGAAGTCTACCGTCTCGACGGTGCCGCTGCCGGTAAAGCGCAGCACACCGGTGCCAAGTGTGACCTCACCCACGGCCTCGTCTACATCGCTTTCGGGCAGGTATTTGGCAGACACTACGGGCTCGTCCGTCTCCTTATAAAACTCGAGGAAGTAGGTTGACGCATTGTTGACCGGTGTCCACTCGGCCTTGAGGTTGTCGCCGTCGCGGCCGAAACTGGTGATTGAGGGCGTTTCGAGGCGCTGTGTGAGCATCACGCCCCACAACCACAATGAATACTGCATGCGCTCCGAGGTGCACACAAGGGCTACGTAGATGTCCTTGCCGGCAAAGTCGGACAGGTCGACCTCGTCGAGGGCCAGCGAGCCGAACTGGTCGGCCAGCGAGAACTGCTTTACAAGGTGGAAGTCTTCAACATTGCGCGACTTGGTTGACACGTATACGTCGAGCTTTTCAACGTATGAGGGGTCCATCACTCCACGCTCTACATAGAGGGCGCCGCGCTCGGGCACGTGCATTTTTTCGGATATGAGCCAGTCGTTGGCATTGTTCCAGTAGTCGGCGTTGTACACCATGGCCTGCATGCTGGCATCGTAAACCCAGGTGTTGTTGTCGTTGTTTTGGTCGACCACGCGCCAGCGGCTCAGTGAGCCATCGTCGTCAAGCTCGTCGAACATGAGCTGTACTGGTGCTTGCAGCACTTTGTGCTCAGTGCGCACGGGTATGGAGGCGCCCAGCACGATGGTGCCGTCGGCCATCTTCATGTAGGCACGCACATAGAAAAGGCCCGCATCGTAGAGGCCGCTGATGGTGGTCTCGATGTTGTCGGCTGTGGGCACTACCACCTTGTGGCTCATGTCGTCAGCATCGGCCAGGGTGGGTTCTTCGGTCATGTCGCTCCACACAAAGCCCATTTCGGCCACGTCCTGTGCCAGATGGCCTACCTTGGCTTTTACCTTGAACGAAGTGTCGGTGATGTCGGCATAGTCGACGGGTATGGTCTTGATGCTCGAAAGTTCGCCCGAACCGCCGTTGACCTGGAAACTGACAAGGCCGCCCTCCTCGCGTATGTTGGTGATGGGGGTGCGCAACTTGTCGCCCAGCCAGTTTTGGTAATCGGTAAACTCGGTGGTGCCGGTGGTGCCGGGATAGGTGTCGCCCTTACGGGTGTTGTCATCGTCAATGCCGTCGGCCGGCACAATATACATGCAGCGGTGGCGGGCATTGTTGTTGGGGCCGTTGACACTCCAGTACTTTGTCACCATGTCCTTGGTGTAGTCGTAATGGTAGATGAGCAGACCATGGTAGGGTATGTAAGCGTCCCAACCGGTCTTTTGACGATTTTCGAACACGTACCACTCAAAGCCGTCGGCCTCGGACAGGCCGGGCTGCGCGTCAACATAGGCAGCGGTGTTGGTGGCCACATTGTCGAGTGTGACGTCCTCGGCCTTGTCGAGCTGCTTGAAGTCGGACTTTTTCATCCAGCCCATTTGCAGGCGCTCAAAGGCCATGAGGCCGGCCGGGGTGCGGCTGTTGTTGTTGTAACTGCCCGAGGCGTAGAGGCTGTAAGCGCCGGGGTTGATGCCGATGCCGCCGTCGTAGTCGTCGGTGTCGTACATGTCCTTGAGGCCGAGTATGTGGCCAAACTCGTGTACAAAGGTGCCGATGCCGTCCATCTCGGTGCCGGTGGCGCCCACGAGTTCGGCCGATACCGAATAGTTGTTGACGGTGATGCCGTCAACCTTTACCGAGAGGTCGCCATCGTCGGTTATGAGGCGGTAGGAGTGTGGCCACATGTCCTTGTCGTCGCCCGACGAGGCCTGGCTGTAACCGCCTATCACCACGTTGATGTTGTCCATATAGCCATCGCCGTCGTTGTCGAACTGTGCAAAGTTTATTTCGGGGTGATCGGCCTTGGCCTTCTGCACGGCCTCAACCACTGCGGCCTGGGGATTGACGTCGTTGCCGGTGCCGCCATAATCGGCAGCATAGTAGGTGCGCTCATGGTCGAGCGTGTAGGGCCCGAGCACGGTGAAGTTTGGCACAAACTGCCCCATGGAGTTGTCGCGGTAGTAGTCCTTGACAGAGCCTGTGCCGCCACTGACGCTATAATTGTGCTCGTTGAGCCAACGGTCGAAGTCGTCGGCCGTAAAGTTGAACTCGCCGTCGCTGTACTTTACCAGCACTACCAGGTACTGGCTTTCCTTGGCCTGGCCCGTGGCGGCGTCAACCTGGCGGTTGGTCACGCTGGGCGGCAGAATTTGCTTGACGGTGAGCGGACTGCGGCGCGTGGTGAGGCTGCGCAGCCACTGGGCGTCCTTGGTGCCAATGGGGCGCAGGGTGCTGACAAACTGGCTCTCGTCGGCCGGACGCACATTGGCATTGGTGGCACGGCACGCGGTTATGCGTCGTGTGCCTTTAGCCGCATCGGTCTGCACGTACTTGAAAAAGCCGTCCTTGTCGCGCTGTATTAGAAATCCGTCGGCCGTGGTGATGTAGTGAAAGTTTTCATCGCCATGCACCCTGATTACCAGTGTCGTGCCGTCGGGCTGCCTCACGGTGACGGGCTTTGGATTGGCCTTGATGGCCCATGCCGCACCTGATGCGCCTGCTAACAGACTTGCTGCGAGCAGATACCGTAATAGGTGTTTGTTCATATATAACTATGTTATTTTGGAGATTTGACTGTAACGGGTTGACAGGTTAACGGGTTGACGGGCTAAAGAGCAAGCATTCTTGCCCTTTAACCTGTTAACCCGTCGACCTGTCAACAGTTACACGTTACTTATTTCACAGAAATCTTGACAGACTTGCCGCCTTGGGTGCGTACCACGTAAATGCCCTTTGGCACATTTACGCTGCCCTGGCCGTTGGCCACGATGCGTCCGGTGAGGTCGAACACGCTCACGGGGTCGCCATTCACGGCCTCGATGCGGCCGCCGTTTACACTGATGGCGCCATTGGCCTTGACTGCACCGATGGCCTCGACCACTGCCTTCTCGAAGGTGAGGGTGGCTGCTGTGCCTTCATTGGCCTGGTTCACCTTTATCAGATAAGTGCCGGCCTTGTTGGTTTCGCCGTCCACATTGTAGGTCAGTTCGGTGTAGGCCTGGTGGGTGCTTTCGTCGTAGCCGTTGGTTGAATAGGCCACAGCTGGTGTTGATGGCACACCGCTGCCGTCGGTGGCATACAGTTCGGCATACATGGTGTTGCCGGCCTCGGTGGCAAGCTTGAACTCGCCTTGTGCCAGGTCTACGCGATACCAATGTACATCGCTGTAACTTGATGCGCCAAAGGTGTAGCTGCCCGGTTCGAGCGTGATGGGCTTTGAGACATCGCTGCCGGCCTCAATCTCGCTCTTGCTTATGGTGACGGGGGTGTCGCCATAGGTTTCGAACACCTCGAGTATGTACTTGCCGGGCTTTACGTCCAAACCATTTACCACATACTTCAGCGCGCACGACTGCTGGCCGGTGGTGTAGTCGTAGTTGCTGCTGGCATAGGCCACGGGGTTGCCAGTGGCTTTGCCATCGCCATCGGTGGCATAGAGGTTTGAACCAAAGTAGGTGTTGGCGCTGCCATCAACTGATGTGATGTTTAACACGCATGGCTCGTCTATCTCGATGCTGTACCACAGGGGAGTGGTGCGGCTGGCCTTGCCAAAGGTGTAGTCGCCATCGGTCAACTTGATGGGGTTTGAAGCGTCCTCGCCGGGCAATGGGTCGGCAATGACAAACGACAGGTGCTTGCCCTTCTGCGCATCTTTGAGCACGAGGTTAACGTACACCACATCGCCGGCCTTTACAAATACGCTGCCCGAATAAACGTCTCCGGAGGTTGTGCCGGTTTGTACCGAGCCCTTGAAATTTTGCAGTGTGCCGTCCTTGCCCACCTTGACAAGCAACTGGTTGTTGCCCGAGCCGCTCGACATGTCGGTTGTGATGGTGAGCTTGCCCGACTTGGGTGCTACGTAGCTGTACCAGCGGTCGAAGGCCTTCTGCGGCAGCGCCACGCTCACAGAGTCGTAAGCTGCTGCGGGAACTGCCACCTCAATGGGGTTGTCGGCTGACTCGCCCTTGGCAAAGTCTGTCAGCGAGAGGTCGAAGATGGTGGCTGACTTCATGCCTGTGAACTTGATGAGGTATTGCTTGCCGGCCTGTACCTTGGTCTTGGTGACAGTGGCCGACTTTACGGCATCGTAGTTGGTGCTGCTGTTGGGATAGGTGGGGAAGGTTACATCGATGAACACCTCGGTGTCGATGTTGAGCCAACCGCTCTTGGCCGGAGTGTAGCTGTAATACTTTTCGATGCCACTGGCCAGCTCGTTCTCGCCATCAACTGCGGCTATGGGGTCGGTGGCCACATCGCCAGGACTTACGGCGTCGAGCGAGTAGTTGAAGGCAAAGCCATTGGTGCCCTCGTCGCACTGCCATGCTATGATGTAGGTGGTTTCGGCAGAGTTTTCAACATACTGGCGGAAACCTGTGCGGCCTGTCACCATGGGCGAATAGCTGCCCCACTGCTGGTTGTAAAGGTAGGCGTTGGTGTTGGTGCCCGACGCGGCATCAGAAATGCCCTTGGGGGCATTGACATTGATGTAATACTTGCCAGCCGGCACAACCAACTTGTAGTAATAGGTGCCGTTGCTCTCGGGCACGGTTTGGGTGCCACCATTGCTGTCGAGAGCAATAGGATTGTCGAAGGTGTCGCCTGCCTTGGCTGCCTCGATGGTCATGTCGAAAGTTTCGTCGGCATCGGTGGCATAGGCCTTTTCAATGCAAACATAATATGTCTGGTTGGCCTGTGTGGCAAAACGCAACGCAAACTGGCCCGACACGGAGGCTGCGGGTGTTTCGGAGGTTATCTGGTAGGCGTCGCTATACACCTTGATTGTGCCGCCGGGCAAACCGGCCTCGGAGCTGATGACGCCAAAGCCTGCTTTGTCTGCCGTAAACTTGTACCAGTACTTGCCGGTTTCCTTGGGCAGGGTGTTGGCGCCGCTGGTGGCCTCGAACGGGAGGTCGTAGCTTGAGCCTTGTTTCATCACCACCTCTTCAAAGGTGGCATACAAGGGGTTGCTGGCTTCGCAACTTATATAATAGGTCTGGCCGGCCTTGACGTTGAGTTTGCCTTCGTAAGTGGTCGTATAGGTGGTTTGGTTGTAGCTGCTTGTCAAGTCGAAGCTCTTGGGCTCGCCGTCCTCGCCTTCGCGCACCTTGGCATTGGCCACATAGCCTTCGAAGGACATTTTAAGCACATCGTCGGCTTGCGCGGTATACTTTATATAGGTGGGCAGCGGGTTTGACGACCAGTATTGGTACTGCTCGTTATATATGCGTTCGCAGTTGACGGGCACCACAAAGCGCTCCTTGGTGGCCTCGACGGCGGTGGCTATGCTTGAGCCGTCCACATTGGCGTCCTTTACCGAAGCCGTGAATTTGAGTTCCTTGGTGTTGATGCGCGCAATGACGTATATGGTCTGGCCAGCCTTGACGGGAATGATGGTTGTCATGCCGTTGTCCGCACTGATGTAGGGCAGTGTGTTGCCTGTTGTGCCGTCAACACTTGCTGTAAAGGAGCCGCCACCGCTTTCGTTATTCTTGGTAATGGTTAACAACTGTCCCTTGCCGTCGGAGGGTGCAGTATACTTGAAGTAAACGGTTGTTTCCTTTGCCTCGTCCTGGGTAAAGGTGTTTTCGCCTGATGCTATCAGGTCCTTAGCCGTTTCGGCCGTGGTCTGAGCATTTGCACACAGGGCTGCGAGCCCCATCATGCCAACGAGTAATGGTCTTTTCATAAGCATATAGAATTTTGAATATTATTGTCTGTAACACTTTGATACCGCAAATATAAGGCTACATGGCACGTATTTGCAAAAATTAAGGGGGATATAAAGGGGAGGGTATTCTTGTACTTGTCTTTCAGTGCAATGGCGTAACTTGTTTATTCACAAGTATTTTATAGCTGTAACGCGCAGCCAACCGTAGGGGATATATGTTAAGATTTGCAGTGACGTGGCGGCGTTATTTTAAGAATTACCATTTGAACAGAATAGCGCGCCTAACATATCAAAGTGTAATATTTACTCCTTTTTGAATTACAACTCGCAAAAAGTGCCTATATTTGTCACAGGAATGCTTTCTACGGCCGAAAAAGCGCAAAAAAGGTCGTTTTCATCGGTAAAATAACTTGATATGACACAACAACCCAACACTTGCCACATAACACTTTGGGCCAAATGGCTGGCCACTCGCATCACACTGCTGTGCGCTCTGTGCCTGGCGGTGTGCCACGCTGTGCCCGCACTGGCGGCCACAAGCGACAAGGCCCGCCAATTGGTGCGACAGGCAGCCAACGCCGCCGTACACAAGGATTACCGCCAATCGTCAGCGCTGCTTTTCAAGGCCCGCAGCGAGGCCGAGGCGGCTGCCGACTACGACCAACTGTTCTGGGTATACACTAACTTGGGCATCAACCAAGCGGAATTGCTTAACTATGCCGATGCGCTGCAACACTTTACAAAAGCGTATCAGATTGCTACCGAACACCTTGACGAACGGCGGGTGCTGAGCATTCGCAACAACATTGCCGGCCTTTACATGATGAACCACGAACAGAACAAGGCTCTGGCTGAGTACACCAAAATATATGCCGACATCAAAGGCAGCACCGACAGTGTGTTTACTGGCGGGTGTGCGCTTAACATTGCCACTCTGCTCACCGACAAGCACCAATATGCCCAAGCACAGCCTTACATGGAGCAGGCCGAACTGCTGCTGGGACGCTATGCTGAGAACCGCGCTGCGCTTGTGACCCTGCGCACCGACTACTTGCTCGGTACGGGCAACACCGAGGGGGCTTACCGCCTGGTGGCAGACGCCCAAACGAAATACCCCGCATTGCAGCACAATGCGGACATTCTGTATCTGCGGGCACGCACGGCCCTGATGCGTGCGCTTGCCGACGAGGCAGTGGCGCAAGGGCGCCTGGCTCTGGCTCAGCCTGGGATTGACTTGTCGATGAAAAGGGCTATTTTCGATCTTTTGTCGCAGGCATACAGCATGCAGCAATGTTACGAACAGGCGCTTGCTTGCAAGGATTCGGTGGTGGCGGTGAGTGATGCACTGTCAAACCTTACGGGGCAAAAGCTCTACGAGGCACGTCAAATTCAGTTTGATATATGGCAAAAACAACAAGAGATTGACAATTACAAAAAGCGACACGCGCTTGAAATGGCGCTACTTGTTGTGGTGCTGATTGCCAGCGGTGCGTTGGTGTGGGCCTTGGTGGTTAAAACAAAGAATGCGCGCCAGCAACGCAAACTGGCACACATGGAACTGGAGCGCGAACAGGAACAGCGCGAGGCGCTGCAGCAAAAGCTGGCTAACGAACAGGCTGAACAGGAACAGAGCCGGCGCACCATCGAACAGCGTAGCCGCGAACTGATGTCTAAAGCCATGCAGGCGGCTAACCGCAACGACTCGCTGCGCGAACTGCTGCACACGCTCGAAACAGACAGCGGACTCGACCTTGACAAACGGCCCGAACTGAAACGCACACTGGCGGCCTTGCGCCACCAACTTGACTCAACGGTGGAGTGGAAGGACTTTACTACTTACTTTGAACAGACTAACGGACAGTTTCTGCAACAGCTCAAACACCTGCACCCTACCCTCACCGCCAACGAACTGCGCTACTTGTCGCTGGTGTATATCAATCTGTCGTCGAAGGAGATTGCCTTGCTGCTTAACATCACGCCCGAATATTGTAAGAAGAAGAAACAACAAGTGGCCCGCAAAATGGGGCTTACCGACCCACGCACGCTCTACGCTTACTTGACGGGCAGCGAGGTTATGGGGTGAAAAAACGACCACATAACAGTTTTTTGTCATTTTGTCTGCACTCTGCACTTTTTGTCTGCACTGCACTGATTATCAATGCGTTACAGAGTGTAGGCAAGTCTGCATTTTGCCTGCACGCTACCTGCACTTGCCTATAATCTTTCTACACTTACTTGCACTTGCTTGCACTTTTGTCTGCACTTCTTACACTTTGTCTGCACTTACTTGCACTCGCTGGCCTTTTGTCTACACTTACTTGCACTCGCTTTCATTTTATCTACACTTACTTGTACTCGCTGACACTTTGTCTGCACCTGCTTGCACATTTACATACTGGCATAAATACGCACGTTTTTTACACAAATACGTGTAAAGATATAAGTATAATTGTGCTTCGGCCATGCCTGGTAGCGCGTTCACTTATGATTGTTGGCGTTGCCTGCATTGGGCGGCAGGCGTGCCGGTTGCTCCAACTGAAATTTCTCTCCCCCGTAACAGGACGGACATGGTGCTACAACCATCTTGCCACGCACACTATTGTAGGCAGACATAGTTGCCTCGTTTTGCATCAGTTGGCAAAGCTACTAAAGGTGAGCTACTCAGTACCTGGGTAGTGCAGAGTGTAAGTGTGTAGTGTAGAGTGTAAGTGTGTAGTGTAGGCAAAGTGCAAGTGTGTAGGCAGAGTGCAGGTATACCTACACTCTGTAACGCTTTGATTATCAACGCAGTGCATGCAAAAAGTGCAGGGTGTAGACAAAATCAACAAATTCAAATCATTGGAAGGGGGGGACGCCACAAACACGCTGCCAAGAAACGCTAGCATAAAACGCTAGCATAAAACGCTAGCAACAAACGCTATCTCTAATGGGGGCGACGCGTCTCGCGTCGGGGAAAGATGCAACTGTTATTTAGTAGCGTTTGTCTTTCATTATCCCGACGCGAGACGCGTCGCCCCCATTAGAGGTAGCGTTTTATGATAGCGTTTGATGCCAATTCCAAAGGACTATGCCACAATTATGGCACGGGGTCGTAACCACTGCCGCCCCAGGGGTGGCAACGCAATATGCGTTTGACAGCCAGGTACAAGCCCTTCAATGGTCCGTACTTTTGCAACGCCTCAACAGCGTACTGCGAACAAGTGGGCGTAAAGCGGCAAGCTGGCGGCAGCATGGGCGAAATATAATGCTGATAGAAGCGTATGGGCAATATGAGCAAGCGTGTTATCATGGCAATGCGATGTTTTCCCTAATTCGGCGTAACGCCACCTCCATGCGGGCACTCACAATGTGCGACGGCACAGGGCGGTCAGACAGCCATATAAAGGCTATGTGCAGCGCCTTGTCGTTGGGCAACGCCTCGACAAGCTGGTGCTTTTGCAAACGATATGCCTCACGCAGCTGGCGCTTGGCGCGATTGCGGTCTACGGCATGCTTGAAGTGGCGCTTCGACACGCTGAGCAGCACTTTGGCCTGCGGACCGCTGCCGGCATAGGGCAACATGCGGTATGTCACACGCAGGGGGTAAACGCTCATTGAGCGGCTGCCTGCGGTGAACAGAGCGTCAATCTCGGTTTTCAAACACAAGTGCTCGGGTTTGCGAAAGGTAAAACGTTTTGTCATAATAGCCATATTCATTCATTTAATAGCCATATTCATTTGTAAGTCAGTGCGCGCCGTGTGCGCTGCCGGACCCCACATGATGGTTCGTACAACTAACTTAAAAAGGCATGAGCCCACTCGCCCTACGGGGCTGTTGTGAAGTCATGCCTTTTGTTGTGTATGTGTTGTTATACTGTGCGTAGTATATTACTATTTGTTCTCTCCGAGATACATCTCAATGGCAGCCGTCATTGAGCGTGCCTGAGGCGTGGGGGCAAAGAGGTCGCAGCGCAAGCCAGCCTCCTCAATAGCCGCCTTTGTTACACCGCCAAAGCAGGCCAGGCGCTTGTCGCCCTGTTTGAAGTCGGGGAAGTTCTCAAGCAACGACTTCACACCGGCAGGGGTAAAGAGCACGATCATGTCAAAGTCAAAATCCTTGTCCTTGGGATAATCGTTGGTCACGGTACGATACATCACGCATTCGGTGTGCTTAAGCTTTTTCTCATCGAGCATACGGGCCACATCGTCGTTGTGCACGTCCGACAATGGCACGAGGTAATTTTCCGTCTTGTGTTTGGCCATTACCGTTACCAGCTCGGGCCAACGACCTGTGCTGCCAAAGAACACCTTGCGCTTGCGATACTGAACATACTTTTGAATGTAAAGGGCAATAGCCTCCGACAATCCGAAATATTTCATATCCTCGGGCAAAGCTACACGCATCTCCTTGCAGAGAGTGAAGAAAAAGTCCACAGAGTGGCGTGAGGTGAACACAATGGCCGAGTGGTCGAGAATTTGAATTTTTTGCTGGCGGAACTCACGCGCGGTGAGGCCTTCGACCTTTATAAAGGGGTGGAAAGTAAATTCCACGTGTTCTTTGTTTGCAATCTCGAAGTAGGGAGATTTTTCGGAAGTAGGTTTCGGCTGCGAAACAAGAATCTTCTTGATCATGACTACTTTTTAGTTCAGCATAGCGGCCGCTCAAGACCGCGGATTTTGTATCGTTAATTAGTTAATTGTTAACAGAAAGTTGCACGCGTAAATCAGTGCGCGGAACAATATGAATAGGGGTGCTATTTCAAGGGTGCAAAAGTACAAAAAAAGATGCACCCAGCCCAGTGTGTAACTGAAAAATATGCGTGAGCACTTGTACAACAGCAGCATTTTGTCAATTACGAGTATGCAAAAGAAGCTTATAAACATATTATGCATACTAAGGTCGAAATACACCACCAACAATGCCACTGGCAGCAAGGCAAGACCAAGCCCGAGCACACACAGCATGTACGACTCGGCCCATTGCTCGTTTTGCTTGCGTTCGAAAAAGATGTGATTGACAAAGGTGTAAACTGCCATTTTGAGCAGGAAGTACACACAGCACAGCCCCACGCTCACGCCCAGCACCTTGTAGGGCGAGAGTTGGTTGAACACCTGCGCCTGGTAATCCTGCGTGTAGTCGAAGAACAGAATACCTAACACGAAGCAGGTTTGGAAGATAAGGAACAGCTGCCCGCGCATTTCGGTCTGCGTGCGCTCGGCAAACAGATTTTCGCGCTGACGGTGATGGAAGAAGTCCTTCACCTGATGGCGCAGGTAATGGCGCGAACGCGAAATAACCCACACCACGAGGAAGAAGCTCACCATCAGCACAATGGTTACAAAGCTGTCGGTGCGAAACAGATAGGGCACGGGGTCGCCCGCTATGCCCGATGTTTTCAAGCCCACGAGCGAGTTCTTTTTTACGCCCGCCACGCTGTCGAGTTGTTGCACAAACGCATTCTTGGGCATATAGGTGAGCGCGTGCTCCCAATAGTCGCTTTCAAGCGCAACGGGCTTCATTTCGAGCGGCTGTCCTGCTGGCAACGGGCGCATCTGCCGCGGGTCGGGCGGCAGGGTGTCTGCCGGAACTTCTTTTTTATGCCGGGGCTGGTATTTGCGCACACTACCCTGCCCGCTCTCAACCTCAAGAGCGGCTTCCATGTCGGTGTGTGTCACCAACGAGTCGGTTATTGTTATCTTTGGCATGCTATGAGTGATGTGCAAATGTATGGATACAAGCTAAATATGCGCTAAGCAGGTGCCCGAATTTAGCTGGCATGAATTGGTGCAGCGTTAGCCTCTGAGGTGTTTGAACACCTGCTTACATGGCAGCGAACTTGCGCACTGACTTGTCCCACAGCGGTGTAGTCTGCGCCAGCTGCAGGGCTTCGGCCGGTGTGGCAGCCACTTGCCAGATGGCGGCGTGTTGGCTGCGCATAAATTGCTCGTCGACGGCACGCTGCAACTGTTGCAACAAGGGGTCGTAATAGCCCCCGGTGTTGAGCACCACTATGGGTTTGAGATACAGGCCGAGCTGCTTCCACGTAATGATTTCGAGCAGTTCCTCAAGCGTGCCTACCCCACCCGGCAGGGCTATGCAGGCATCGCTCATTTCGGCCATGAGCTCCTTGCGGCGGTGCATGTCGGGCGTCACCTCCAGACGTGTCATGCCCGTGTGCTGCCACCCTTGGTCTATCATAAATTGAGGTATTACGCCCACTGCCTTGCCGCCATTGGCAAGGCAAGCGTCGGCACAAGCCCCCATCAGTCCTGTGCGGCCCGCACCATTCACCAGTGTGTGGCCGCCCAAGGCAATAAGGCGGCCCAGTTCGTGGGCCGCCTTTATATACGTCTGCGGCACTTGGCCGCTTGATGCGCTATATACTGTAATTTGCATTACAATCCAAATTCTTTCTTAATCTCGTCCACCTTGTCGAGTTTTTCCCAAGTGAAGAGTTCCACCTGCATGGTCTTTTCGTCAGCCTTGCCCTCGTTAAAGGTCTTGCTCACCAGCTCGGGGGTACGTCCCACATGACCATAGCTTGCAGTTTCTTCGTAAATGGGCTGGCGCAACTTGAGGTCCTCTTCAATGGCTGCTGGACGCAAATCGAACATTTTGCCAATGATTTGGGCTATCTCGCCATCGGTCTTGTTTACATGGCTGCGTCCATAAGTGTCCACATATATTGATATAGGCTCTGCCTTGCCAATGGCATAGCTCAGCTGCACGAGCATTTCGTCGGCCACGCCGGCTGCCACCATATTCTTGGCAATGTGTCGCGCAGCGTATGCTGCCGAGCGGTCTACCTTCGAGGGGTCTTTGCCTGAGAAGGCGCCACCGCCGTGCGCACCCTTGCCGCCATAGGTGTCTACAATAATTTTGCGACCCGTAAGGCCCGTGTCGCCATGAGGACCGCCAATCACAAACTTGCCCGTGGGATTGACGTAGTATTTGATGTTACCCTTGTGGAAAAGGGCTTTAATTTCGGGAGTATGGACACGCTCATCTATCACACGCGGAATGAGTATCTCTTCCACATCTTTTTGTATGCGAGCCTGCATCTGGCGGTCGGCCTCCTCTTGCGAACCAGCCTCAGCAGCACTGATAAACTCGTCGTGCTGGGTGCTCACCACAATGGTGTCGATGCGTTGTGCCACGTTGTTGTCGTCATACTCCACAGTCACCTGGCTCTTTGAGTCGGGACGCAAGTAGGTCATCACCTTGCCCTCGCGGCGTATTTCGGCCAGCACATACACGATGTCGTGGGCCAGCGAGAGCGGCAGCGGCATGTAAGTGTCAGTTTCGTTATTGGCATAACCAAACATCATGCCCTGGTCGCCGGCACCTTGTGCCTTGCGGTCGATGTTGTTGTCGGCCCCTTTGCGGTCCACACCGCGGTTGATGTCGGCACTCTGCTCATGAATGGCGCTGAGTATGCCACAGCTCTCTGCCTCAAACTTGTATTCAGCCTTGGTGTAGCCAATGCGTGCAATGGTGTGGCGCACCACGTTCTGCAAGTCAACGTAAGCTTCGGTCTTTACTTCTCCTGCTACAACCACTTGTCCGGTGGTCACGAGCGTTTCGCAAGCTACTTTCGAGTTGGGGTCGTATGCCAGCAACTGGTCAAGCACGGCGTCAGATATTTGGTCTGCCACCTTGTCGGGGTGTCCTTCCGACACCGATTCGGACGTAAATAAATATCCCATGATATTGTGTGAGAATAAATAGTTAAAACACAAAACAGCCTGCTTTCGCATAACGGAAACAGGCAAGGCAGAACTCAGCTAAAATGTTTTGCAATTCGCGAGGTGTGTGCGCCAGCGTTTGTAGCCCATTGCGCCCATTGCGCAGCCCGCAGCCACACATCACGAGTTTTAGCATTGTTTTTGAGAGGTTGCAAGCAGCCAAATCTGTCCTCTGTTGTTTCGCTAATAAAACTTAGTTAGTAGGGACGATCGGGCTCGAACCGATGACCTCTGCAATGTGACTGCAGCGCTCTAAACCAACTGGGCTACGCCCCTAACTTTTGTTTTCGGGTGCAAAGTTACGCTTTACTATGAGAAAGGCAAAGCAAATGCCGACTTTTTTTGAGGGAAACAATTACAATAGCAAGGCAGAGCCAAATGCAGCAGAGCAAGTTGTTTACACAATAATAACCCATTGACAGGATCATACACACTGGTCGACTCCGTCAATGGGTTAAAATCCGAGCACTTATCAGTCAAATACACGATGCTTCATCATTACCAAATGTCTTCTTTTTCCTTAACCAAATAAGCCCAGATAAAGTCGCTCGGATTAGCAGGAATATTTTTATTGTACACTCGCCCATCGATATCACAATTTATCACAAAAATCCTAGTAACCCCATCTGCGATATAATCTGACTTATTAGTTGAACCAAAGCCAATGGATTTTTCATCACGACTGTCCCATCCCATAGCATTCTTTGGTGCCGTATCTTTGTTATAGTTAGCAGGAGACGCATAACACCCTTTCACAATCGAAAGATTTTTATGCACCTTGACGTACCGTCCGATATAAAGGCCTGGATATACACCATACATTACATCCCACTTATTCAAAAGATACTTTTTCCAGCCACTTTCTGGTTCTAAACTATCGTAGCCATAAGCACGTAAAGAGCTGCCAGATATAGCTCTTGTCTTTGGCATATCGAACACATTGGATTTTGTGGTGGAAGAACCTTGCACACAGAGCAATTCGCTATCTTCATCTAACGTATGTGTAATGGTATCCTCCAATTCGATAGATTCACCATTCTCTAATTTAATTATGGCGCTTGGTTCTTTTTGGGGGAGCTGGTACTCCTCATCTGAGGTACATGAACAAATCGCCATGCAAGCAAAAGCTGAAGCAAGGAAGCCTAATCCCAGACATCTGTTTGAATTAAAAATTTCCATTTTATTGTGTCTTTTATTTGTGGTATACTAATGTCTACTCTGTTCTTATTATCATCATATCCAACAAACCTTGTATAGGTAATAAAAGTCGTTACACTGGGATCCGCTTCACTCCGAATCACATCAAATGTTTTGATATCGCCCCCCATGGAGGGATATCCCATATTTTCCTTGTAAAATTTAGGGCAAATCATGAGATCACTCGGAGGCGTAACTACATTCAAAGTGTAGACCTTTGTTGAAACATAATAGTTCCTATTAGGCTTCAAGCCATACTTCGAGACCCATTCACCAAAGCGTGCAATTCTCCACGTTGTATTAAAAGTTTGTGTGACTTTACTTATTGTGTAAGATTCACCTTCTTTATAGTTAATGACTTCCTTACTTCCAACTTGAATAGGAAGTTCTCCTGTTGCGAAGACAGATTGCTCAAATTGCGCCTCGCTGCTATAGTAAGTTACATTTAGATTTTTGATAGTTATCTCATTCCCATCATTCATGGTGATGGTTGCGGTATGAGGTTCAGTATCACAAGCTACCGCCAACAGGACTATCACGAATACAATATAAATGAAGTTCTTGCCGTATCTCATAGCTAATATTCTAATAGTGTTTGACAGTGCAAATATAGGGGAAATCCCAGAGCTAATACATCTATTCAGCTACATTAACCAGAATTTACACTACTTCATCAAAAAGTATCAACGACAAGTCGCTAACTTACAAAATAGACAACCATGAATGCGCAATAAAAACAAGCTGAAATGCAGAGAGTTATATACCATAGAGTTCCATTCACCACCCCTTGCGCACATACACAAAAAAAGCAGTGTCGTATAGACACTGCTGAGGAAAAAGAGCCTTGCAAGCAGGGAAAGACTGCAAGACTCTGGGGGAAGGGGAAGTTGTTCCACTCCGATTCGAACGGGGACTGAGAGAACCAAAAACTCTAGTGCTGCCATTACACCATGGAACATCCACAAAAGGGCATTTCTGCTCTTTGCAGTGCAAAAGTACGACAAGTTTTCCGAACAACCAAATTTTGGCGCATAAAAAGTGCGGCGTGCAGACAAAAGTGGACACAAAAGTGGTCCACATGCCCTTCCGCGAGCACAAAACTCGCACAAAACTCAAGCACCAAACACTAACACTAAGCGCTAACACTAAGCGCTAACACCAAACGCAAGCACTAATGGGGGCGACGCGTCTCGCGTCGGGAAAATTAAAACAAAGGCTCACAGGTAGTAGTGAAATTAGTACTATCTGTGAGCCTTTATTTAGTGCTATTTTTCCCCGACGCGAGACGCGTCGCCCCCATTAGTGTTAGCGCTTAGTGCTTGCGTTGGGTGTTAGCGTTTGGTGCTTGCGTTGGGTGCTTGCGTTTTGTGTCTGTTATGACCTTACTTGCCCTCGCTCAAGAACTGGAGCGCACGCTTTACAATGTCGCTGCGCTTGTTCACCAGGCGGAAGTACTCATTGCGGTCCCAGAGATCGTAGGCAATGGTGGTTTTGAGCGTAAACTGCAAATCCTTGAGTGCCGACTCGCGCTCCTTGTCGTCCTTAGGCTCCACCTTTTTGCGCTTGCCCTCGGCCATGATAGAATCGGTGAGTGAGGCGGGCACCTCAAAGTTCTTGTCAAAGTCCTCAAACTTGCGGTATTTGCGCTTCAGCTCCTTGCGGTGATCGTCCACATAGCGCAGTGTCCACTCGTTAATGAGGTTGTAGCGGCGCAGCGCGCGGTAGTAAGGCGTGTAAGTAGTTGTGTCGAGCGGCACAAATATGTCGGGCATAATGCCACCGCCACCATACACGGTACGCCCCTTTACCAAGGTTTTGTACACCTTGGCCGAGTCAAGGTGTATGCTGTCAATGCAAGTCAGCTCACCACGGGTGTAGCGCTTTTCAAGGTCCTGATCGTACTCACTCTTCTCGCCCTTGGTGTAGGGCTTTTGAATGCAGCGGCCCGAGGGTGTGTAATAGTGCGACACGGTGAGGCGTATCATCGAACCGTCGGGCAAGTCGATGGGGCGCTGTACGAGTCCCTTGCCAAATGTGCGTCGGCCAATGATGGTGCCACGGTCGTGATCCTGCACGGCACCGCTCACAATTTCGGCTGCCGAGGCGGTAAACTCGTCAACGAGTATGACCACACGGCCCTCAGTCTGCATCAGTCCGTTGCCCTCTGAGCGCAATTCCTGACGCGGCATCACGCGGCCGTCGGTATACACTATCATCGAGCCATTGGGCAGGAACTCACTGGCCACCTCCTGTGCAGCGTTAAGGTAGCCACCGCCATTCATGCCGAGGTCAAGAATGAGGTCCTTCATGCCCTGCTTCCGCAGTTCGGCTATCTTGTCGTGCACCTCCTTGCCCGATGTGGCACCAAAACTGTCAAGGTGTATGTAGCCGGCAGTAGGCGTTATCATGTAAGCAGCATCAACCGTGTTGACGGGTATCTTGTCGCGCACCACCTTAAAGTGCAGCACACTGTTTGTGCCACGGCGCACAATGTCAAGGTTGGCAACGGTGCCCTTCGGCCCGCGCAGTTTGGTCATGATGCTGTCGCGGTCCATCTTCACACCGGCTATGGTCACGCCATTAACGGCAATGATGCGGTCGCCCGCCAGCACCCCCGCACGCTCGCAAGGGCCTTTGCTTATAACCTGCAACACCACGAGGGTATCCTTCACCATGTTAAAGCTCACGCCGATGCCCTCAAAGTTGCCACTGAGCGGTTCGTTCAGCTTTTTGGTGTCCTTGGCATTGGTGTACGACGAGTGCGGGTCGAGTTTGCTGAGCATGCCGTTAATGGCGTCCTCGGCCAGTTTCTTTTGGTCCACACTGTCAACGTAGAGACTGGTGATGGCCACCTGTGCCATTTGCAGTTTCTTGATTTGCTCAAAGTCCACATCGCCAAAGCGCGATTGTGCGCAGGCGGGCAGTGTGAGCAAGATGGCTAAAAGCAGATAGATATGTTTCATTTCAGTAAGTTGGTTTCGGTTTGTGCCGGCTGCGGCAAAAACGCGCTCACGTCCTTGCCATAGGCAATAAGTTCGCGCACCACGCTCGACGATATGTCGGAATAATGTGCTTCGGTAAAGAGCATGACGGTTTCAACGCCCGCCAGACGCTTGTTCATGGCAGCAATGTCGCGTTCGTACTCAAAGTCCTTTACAGAGCGCAAGCCGCGCAATATGAATTGTGCGCCCTCGCGCCGCACCAGGTCGATGGTCAAGTCGTTGTAAGCCACCACCTTGATGCGCGGCTCATTGGCATACACGCGGCGTATGGCCTCCACACGCTGTTCGGGGTCATAAAACGAGCGTTTTTTATCATTTACGCCCACCCCTATCACAATGCGGTCGAACATGGGCAACCCGCGCTCCACTATGCTGGCATGTCCCACCGTAAAGGGGTCGAACGAGCCAGGGAATATAGCTACTTTCATAAGTCGTTGGTATCTTCGTCGGCCAAGTCTTCCTCAACCACCAGATTGTCTATTATAAAACCTTGGCGCTCCATGGTGTTTTTACCCATATAGTACTCGAGCAGCTTGCCCACATTGTCGCTTTTGTGCAGCGTAACGGGGTCGAGGCGCATGTCGGGACCTATAAAGTTTTTGAACTCGTCGGGGTCTATCTCACCCAAACCTTTGAAACGGGTTATTTCGGGGTTCGGGCTGAGCTTTTCGATAGCTGCCAGACGCTCCTCGTCGCTGTAGCAATAAATGGTTTCATACTCTGAGCGGTCGCTCACCTGCGTCTTTTTCAGTATGGCAGCCCCCGCGCTGGCATCGGTCACCGTTTTGGGCTTGTTTGCCCCGCGCACCTTCTTCTTTTTGTTACGCACACGGAAGAGGGGCGTTTGCAGTATGTACACGTGCCCCTTCTTGATAAGGTCGGGGAAGAACTGCAGGAAGAAGGTGATAATGAGCAGCCTGATGTGCATACCGTCCACATCGGCATCAGTGGCCACAATCACCTTGTTGTAGCGCAGCCCGTCGAGTCCGTCCTCTATGTTGAGGGCTGCTTGCAACAGGTTGAACTCCTCGTTTTCGTACACCACCTTTTTGGTCAGACCGTAACAGTTGAGCGGCTTGCCACGCAGCGAGAACACGGCTTGCGTCTGCGCATTACGTGTTTTGGTTATAGAGCCGCTGGCCGAGTCACCCTCGGTAATGAATATGGACGACTCTTGCCGCGGGTCTTCTTGGTCGTCGTCGCCCTTTTTGCGCGACTTTGGAGCGGGGTCGTTAAGGTGTATGCGGCAGTCGCGCAACTTGCGGTTGTGCAGGTTGGCCTTTTTGGCGCGCTCGCGTGCCAATTTGGTCACACCGGCTATGGCCTTGCGCTCTTTCTCGCTCTCCTCTATCTTTTGTTTGATAACCTCGGCCACATCGGTGTGCTTGTGCAAGAAGTTATCTACATTCTCCTTTATAAAGTCGCCCACAAACTTGTTCACGCTCACGCCCGACAGCGGAAAGGGTTTCCCGTTCGAGTCCTTGTCGGGGGCCATGGTGAGCGAGCCAAGCTTGATTTTTGTCTGACTCTCAAACAATGGCTCTATCACACGTATGGCTATGGCGGCCACTAAACCGTTGCGCACGTCCTGCACATCGTAGTTCTTGCCGAAATACTCCTTTATGGCCTTGGCTATGTGCTCCTTAAAGGCACTTTGGTGCGTACCGCCCTGGGTGGTATGCTGTCCGTTAACAAACGAGTAATACTCCTCGCCATACTGCGAGGTGTGGGTAAAGGCTATGTCGATGTTAGGCCCTGTCAGGTGTACGATGGGGTACAGACCCGGCGCAGTCATGTTGTCGTTGAGCAAGTCCTCAAGTCCGTTGCGGCTCAATATGCGCCGCCCGTTGTAAAAGATGGCAAGTCCGGTGTTGAGGTAGGTATAGTTGCGGAGCATATTCTCAACAAATTCACCATGGAAGCGGTAGTGCTGAAACAGCGTGCTGTCTGGCTCAAAAAATATGTAAGTGCCGTTTTCCTCCTCGCAAGGGCCTTGTTCGTCGCTCACGAGCACACCTTTCTCAAATATGGCCTCATGCATCTGGCCATCGCGCACACTGCGTGCGATAAAGCGGCTCGACAGGGCATTGACAGCCTTCAAGCCCACACCATTCATACCCACCGAGGCGGTGAACACTGCGGTGTCGTACTTGCCGCCCGTGTTGAGCTTCGACACAGCATCTACCAAGGCACCAAGGGGTATGCCACGGCCATAGTCGCGTATTTCGGCAGTGAGGTTGTCGTGTATGTTCACCTCAATGCGTTTGCCAAATCCCTCGTTAAACTCGTCGATACTATTGTCTATACTCTCCTTGAGCAGCACATATATACCATCTTCGGCATGCGAGCCATCGCCCAAGCGACCAATGTACATGCCGGGGCGCGTACGTATGTGCTCGGTATCCTCAAGATGTCGTATTTTGCTCTCGTCATAAACGACGGTCGAAGTATTCTCGTTCTCCATTGTCTTGTTATGTTTATGGCAGACCCGTTAACCCATTAACCTGTTAACCCGTCAACCCTGTCACGCCCCATCAAATGTCCGCTTTGAAGCAGCGGCGGCGCTTGTGTTGTTCCGTTTTGAAATACTGCCATTGGTTCTGCACCTTCTCGTTCATTTCGAGTTCGGGGTTACTCTCGGCATATTCAAAGCCCAATTCCTTGTAAACGGGAATAAGGTCGGTAAATAGCAGTGCATTCACGCCCTTGCCCTGGTAGTCGGGACGCACAGCCACAAGCAACAAGTCGAGCACTTTGGGGCGTTTCCACATCAAGGCTTTAAGCAGGTGGTACCACCCAAAGGGCAATAAGCGGCCCTTGGCCTTTTGCAGCGCACGCGACAGCGAGGCCATCGATATGCCCACGGCCACTATCTCATTCTGCTCATTCTCCACAATGCTCACCATGCGCAGGTCGAGCACCGGCACATACATCTTGACATACTGGTCTATCTGCCGTTCGGTCATGCGCGAGTAGCCAAACAGTGGTGTATAGGCATCGTTTATAAGGCGGAATATATCATGTGCCACCCCACTCTGTCGCACCTCTTTCTTACTCTTGAGCTTGCGGATATGCAGATTATAGCGCTTGGCTATAATATCCGATATGCGGCGGTGCTTTTCGGGTATGGCATCGGGCACATATATCTTCATCTCCACCCAGTCGGCACTCTTACTCAGCCCGAGGCGCTCCATGTGCTGCGGGTAGTAGGGATAGTTGTAGATGGTGGCCATAGTCGATAGCTGGTCAAAACCCTCCACAAGCATACCCTCAGCGTCCATGTCGGTAAAGCCAAGGGGGCCTTCTATCTCGGTCATGCCGCGCTCCTTTCCCCATTGTTTTACGGTGTCGATAAGGGCTGTGCTCACCTCCATGTCGTCAATAAAGTCTATCCAGCCAAAGCGCACCGTCTTGCGGTTCCACTTCTCGTTGGCACGACGGTTGATAATAGCAGCCACGCGGCCCACTATTTTACCATCGCGCAGAGCCAGAAAGTAGTCGGCTTCACAAAACTCGAAGGCGGCATTCTTCTTGGGTGAGAAGGTGTTGAGCATATCATCGTACAAGTCGGGCACCGAATAGGGGTTGTCCTTGTAAAACTCGTAGTTGAAGCGTATGAAGCGTTTAAGCTCGCTTTTGGTTGTTACTTTCTTTATCTCGACAGACATGTAGCGTTATGTTTTGTTTGTGAATGTAGCTTGCAAAATTACTCATTTTTTATCAGTAACAAGGCTTTATGCTTCAATAACCCGCCCTCTGGCGATTATTTTGCCGCATCGCTGCCCGTTGAAACTCCCAAAAGCACATTTAATGCTTTTGCCCTTTCAGGGCGCAACTGCCCCAACACGTGATACCCAGGGTGTCGCTTCGCTTGCCCTGGACTGAGCGCTCCATTGGGCTTTCAGCCCGCACTTGCACACACGCTTCTACTAACACTACAATTAGCAACGAGGCTGTGCATTGGTTCTAACATAGCCTCTCAACCACGAGCATAGAAATGGCCACAATGATTTTAGCAAGGGCGGCCTGAAAGGCCAATGGAGCACTCAGCCCAGGGCAAGCGAAGCGACACCCTGGGTATCACGTGTTGGAACAGTCGCGCCCTGTAAGGGCAAAAGCATTAAACGTGCACTTTTGCCCCTTCACCATACAGCAATAATTCGAATTACTACACGCATTGGTGGAATTAGCAAACAAATTGACGGGTTAACGGGTAAGTTTGCCAATATAGCATACTTACGCGTCAACCCGTCAACAGGTTAATCAATATTTCGTTCCTACTTCATCAACTTGGCAGTATGGCTCTTGCCGTCTGCCGTCTGTACGGTGATGTAGTACACACCCTCGGCATAGCGCGACATGTCAATGCGCTCCGTGTCGGGTGCGGGGTTCTGGTTGATGTACAACAGCTGGCCATTGGTGGCGTGAATGGTGATAAGACGCATGGCCGGACCATTGGTGCTTGCTGTCACGTGCGTCTTGACGCGACGTGGCATAATGTTCACCTGAGGAGCCTCAGCATCTGTCACACCTGTCGCAGTGAGCAGCTCTATGGCAAACGGCTCGTTGAGCGTACCAATCATGGCATTGTCAACATAGGTCAGAGCAGCGTTGGTTGAACGCACCTGACCATTGTGTGCCACACGCACATCAAGTTGCGGTCCATTGCCATCGCCACTGATGGTTATGAAATACAGACCATCAATTTCGACCGATGTACCACGGCACTCGTCGTCAGCAAACACGCCAATCTCGGCACCACTTACGGGTTGGCCACCTTGCGTGATGCGTGCTATAACCGTCATGTTGTTGGGATAAGCATGGCGGTCAACAGGCGGGAAGGCCGACTGCACCTCGTCACTATTGGCAGCCTTGCCACCATACACCTCGCCATCATTGGTCACCTTGCGGCGCGCCTTGCTGGCAGGAGCGGCAGTAGGATAACCAAACTGGCGGCTGTCATCAGCTGCGCTGAAGTATATGTAGCCCTGTCCGGGTTCCATAACCTCGAGCGAACCTATCCACTCATAGTCCTGATACATGGCAAATCCGTTCTGGCCCTTCACAATATCACCCGTAACGGGTGCCGCAGGTGCCAGGGCATAGAGCGGCGATGCGGCGTAAATGGGCGTGTAGCCGAGCCATGTCCAGCCCTTGTTCAGTGTAACAGGTGTGGTGGCAGTATTCACCTGCTCGCCCTTCACGCTGAAGTCAGCGGGCTGCTCCATATAGAGCATGTACATTTCCTTCACACTGAGCTTGTCAAGACCACCCGTCCAGGCCAGACTGTCGGCAGCGGGCACTGCAAACTGCGTCTGGTTTTTGAGCATGCGGGCTGTTGCAGCCACGGGGGCAAAAGTGCCGGCCACGGTGGCATCAACTGGCGTCACGCTGAACGACAGCCACTGCCAGCCCTGATGCAGACTGAACTGCTGCTCTACGGCGTTGGTAGCATTAAGCACATACGGCTTCGTTACGCTGCCGTACACGGCATTGGCGCTGAAGGTCACCTTGTCAGCGGTTGCAACCACCGGGTGTACCTTGCCCGTGGCGGCATGCCATGCCTTGAAGCTCACAGGCGAGCCTGGTTCGTCGGAGTTGCCATAAATGGTAAGCATGGCAAAGTAGCAGTCGTAGCGCTTGTTGTAGACGGGCGAAGCCACACCCACACAAGTGCCCTTGGCATTGAATGCTGCCACAAGGTCGGCACCATTCTCCGACGGCACACCGTTGAATTGCAGCTGGGCCACCATGCTCATGTTCATGTCATACTTAGCAGCATCAACACGCCAGTCGGGCTGCTGTCCTGTCACAGTGAGCTGCACGTGCAGCGGCTGTGCCACACCCAGGTTGCCAGTGAGGTAGAGCGTCGCCTCATAGCGGCCTGCTGCCACCGACGCGGGCACTGTCAGGCGCAACTTGGCTGTGCCAAGGGGCTTGAGCTGTCCGCTCTCGGTATTGAGCGTGAGCCATGAGGGCAATCCGCTGATAGTCCATGCCTCGGCGGCACTGCTGTTGTTCACAATCTCAACCTCGGTGGTGAGTTTGTCGGCCTGTTGCTTGGCAAGCGTCAGCTGGCTGTCGCCCCAGAGCAACTGGTTCTGCTGCACATAAGCCGTCCAGCTGATGGGGTCGGCCAAGTTGTTGTTCACATCGCGTATGCCACGCAGCGTAAAGTTGACGGTGCAACCCTCGAGCGCAGCGGCCGATTCGTTAAGGGTGATAACCACCTTGCGCTCCGATGCGGTAAAGTTGAATGCCACATTGCTGAGCTTGGGAGCAGCCTTCAGGCCGGGAGCCTCATCGCCAATGGCAGCCGAACCATAGAGCTTGGCCTCGTGCGGCTTGGGCAGCGTGGTGGGGGCATGGTCGGCCATGTCGGCCACCACTTCGGCCTGGCTGTACTGGTTGAGCTGTATCTTCTCAAACGGATAGTAAGCCACCAGTCCACTCTCGGTGCCTTCGAGGCGCTGCAAGCGTGCGGCGCGCAGCACATCGGCAGTAAGGCGGGCATTCCACAGGCGCAACTCGTCAAGCTGACCGTTGAAGTAATTGCTGTACACAAAGTCGGCAGCCCCCGCAGTCTGTGCGCGGCGCATCACGCCAAGCATCAGGCTGTCGCTCTGCAAGCGGAGCGGGGCACTGGGTGTAAACTGTGCCACATTGTTACCATCAACGTAGACAGCTGCCGTGCCGTCGTGCAGCACGTTCAGTGCAAAGTGGTGCCATTGGTTGTCAAGGCAGTCGGCTGTGCCAGTGGCCAGCATCTGGTCGTTCTGGCTCAGTTGCAGCTGGCCTTGGGCATTGAAAGCAGCCATCACGCCATCGGCATGGGTGCTGAAGAGCGTGGCCTGCTTGCCTGCCTCGGGCTTGCTGCCCTTAAACCACAGTTCGAGGGCATAATCCTCGTCGGTGGCGGGTGAGCATGAGGTCAGGTCAATGGCAGCATAATCGGTTGTACCGTTCAGGCTGACAGCCTTGTTGGGCGTAGCCATATACCACGAGGCGGCAGGCAGCGTGATGTGGCGCGAGCGGGCCACGTCGTTGGCAGTAGTGCCAGTGCCCTCGTTGAGCGGCCAGTAGCCGGCAATGTCGGCAGTGTTGGCCTGCTTGGTAGTGTACATGTCGGCCTTGGCCTCGGCGTATGAGCGGGCAGCGTTCCACAAGGTGAGTTCCTGCATGGCGCCCTTCATTCCGCCACCTATGCGCAGCGGGCCATTGCCGTTGTAGGCGGGCACGGGCTGCGATGCAAACAGGCTGGCGTCGGTGTCATCGTAAGCACAGTCGGCAGTGAGTGTGCCGCCCTGGCTGGCGGGCGCATAGCTGAGTGCGAGGTAGGTCCACTTGTCCTTGGGCAGTGTGCCTTCCGACGTCACCTTGGTGCCGGCCACATCGGCCGTGAGGTGACCCTCGTCGTCAACCGACAGGGTAAACTTGGTAGCTGCTGCGCCATGGCTCAGTATCTGGCCGGCGCCAGTGTAGTTGAGCCACATGTTAAGGGCGAACGGACGTGCGGCCAAGTCGATGTCGGCCTCGGTTTGTGCACCCTCGGCACCTGTGAGTTGCAGGGCCACATCGTGGTCAACCTTCGAGCCGTTGAGCTTGCTGGTCACCACAAAGTTTTCGGTCCTGATAAGGCTCGATGCCTTGATGTCCTCGTTAAAGGTGATTGACACTTCACCATCGGGGGTGAGCACACCGTTGGCGGGCGACGGGTTGCCCAACAGTTTCGGGCGCGCCACGTCTTTCACCACTTCAATGGTCTCACTCTCATTGTTCACCTCGCCACTGCCAAAGTCGCACATGGTGATGGCGCGCAGTTCGTAGGTCTGATCGGGGAAGAGTGCGTTGTTGCTCATGTCGAGCACATAGGTGGTCGATGCACCGCTGATAAGCTGGTTGTTGTCGGTAAGGTCGGCCTCATCGTTGACAAACTCCTTGGCCAACTGCCAGTCTACATCGCGGGCACCCTTGTACTGTATGCGGAAGCCCTTGAACGAGCGGAAGTTGCGGTCGTAGCGGCTTACCACCATCTTGAGCTGACTGCCGGTGTTGTGGTTCACCACGCGGTCGGGCACGCTGAGCATGATGTCGGAACAGCTGGGCACAAACTGGGCCGAAATGGCCACGGTGTCGGCTATTACCGGGAATGACCCTGTGGGGTCGCTCTGACACTGCGAGCGCAGGGCGAGCTTGATGTTGTTGTACTCCAGCACGCTCTGGTCGGTTTGTGTGAGTTGCAGCTGCTTGCGCAGGGTGTTGCCAGCCGGCACCAGGAACACGCGGCCGTCGGTCAGTGCCTGGCCGTCGATGCTGAGTTCGGCGCCATTGGGGTTGGTTTCGTCGAGCATAGAGAGCTGGAACCACACGTCCTCACCCGTCTCGCTGTCGTTCTGCATGAGCAGGGTAAAGTTGGCGGTACCGCCTGAGGGCACATCGGTGGCATAGTTATTCTCCACATTGAGTTTGGGCACTTCTATCTGCATGGTAGCGGCCGATATCTCGGTGCCTGGCTCATAGTACTTGCTCACATACTTGTCCTCATAGGGGCAGCAGGTTTGTCCGCCACGGGTTATGAAGATGGGACCGAAACCGTCGGGGGCATTGAACACGTCTACCGACAGGGCATCGTCGTCGCCATTCTCCTTGAGCGTATAGCCAATGGTCTTGGCGTTCTCCGAGCTTGAGCCTTGCACAAAGGTGTTGCGGGTGCCTGTGGTGGTCTTCACCGTGAGGTCGACACCTGTGCCGTTTATCTCAAATCCGGTGGTCACGCCGCCCACTATCATCACCTCAAACTCCTCGCTGGTTTCGTGGCTCTTGGCCTCGATGGTGCCTACCGAGTTCTCGATGGTGGCACCGGCGTCGAACGAATAGTTGCTTATGAGGTACTCTGTGCGACTGCTCTTGGCCTCAATTTTGGCCTTCTCGTTGTTGGCCAGGGTCTGTGTCCAAAGCGCCATCTGCGAGTTGTACCACTTCACCTTGTCCTCAAAGGCTATGGGCTTGCCATTGCTGTCGGTGGTCTTGGCGGGGAGCATCATGGTGTAGCTCGGACCGTCAAGCTTGTCGCCCGACACGGCGGCAGCGCCCCACACGTCCTTGTCGTTGTTGTTCGAACCAAAGCGCGGGTCGTCCTTGCTCACCTTCGACACATACACCACCTCGTTGGTCGGGTTGCTGGTAATGCCCTCTGAGGGGTCGTGCAGCAAACTGTTGCGCACGCTCTCGAGGTTGGGCAGCAGGGTGTTCTCCACATAGTTCTGCGAGTAGTTGAACCCTGTGCCAAACTCCATGCCGGTTGATATAACATCCTCGCGGGTCACGCCAAAGCCGCCCTTGCCGTCGGGACGTATGTCCACGCTGCGGGCATTGCCAAACAAAATGTTGGTGGCGGTGCCTATAAACACGTCGCCGTTGGCGCCCACATAGTCCTCCTCGTCAGACGTGCTCACGCGGTTGGTCGTAGTGGTGGTGGTAGAGCTTGCCTGACTGTCGGTGATGTCGAGGTTGACCTCGGCACCCACTTCAAGGTCGGCCTTGGTCGATGCTTCGGTTATGACACCTGCACCCACGCCCACCCAAGTGGCGGCCTGGAAACCGAGCTTGGTGAGGGTGCTCACCTCGTTATTGGTTACAAACGAACCGGCATACGAGGTGCTTTCGGTCACAGAGGTGGCTGTCTCATAATAGGCGCTTGAGTTTGAACCCGGGGGGTCGCGCAGCACCATGAGCACCTTGTCGGGGCCTGATGTCACAAAGTTGTTGCCCGATGGCAGTTCGCCAAGCACAATGGCCTTGAACGTGCCGTTGCCGCTCCACTGCTTTTGTGCGCCATTCACGTCGAACACCATGTTAAGCCCCAGAGTGTACGGTTCTGTGATGTTGGGGAAACCTGCCATAAAGGTGTATTCGGCATGACCGAGCGAGTCGAGCTGCAGCTGGTTGGTGGCCAAGTTGTTCTCGTCCTTAAACTTACCGTCGTCGGCACCTTCAAAGTTCACCACCTGTCCGGCAGCAAACTGGTTGGTGATAGTGACAGTTGACTGCTGCAACGGCACACGGTCGGTGACGGGATTTTGGGCATCGTCCTGGTTGACGTACTGCTCGTAGCCGTCGAGGGTGAAGGTGTAGCGGCGCAACTGGGTGAACACCGGGGCACCCATGGCATAGGTCACTGTGCCCTGCTCGTCGGTGGTGTAGAGCGGCACTTCCTGGCCCTTGGGGTCGCTGAGTGTCACGTACTTGAAGGTGGCGTCGCCAAAGGCCGGAGCACCCTTCTGCTTTACATCGAATGTCGGCTCCACGCGGTGGGCCAAGTTGAGCGATGCCACATAGCTGAAGCGTTGCACAATGCCCTTGTCGGTGGTGACGGAGTCGGTCTTGACGGCCAGCGGATTGCTGGCGTCGATGCCAGGAATGGTGGCGCGGTCGAACACAATCTCGGCGTTTGACGGCACCTCGACACTGGTCACCTTGTACTGCACGGGGGGCACCAGGGCGGCAAACTCGCCTGTGGCGGGGTCGGTGGTGATGGTGATGGTTTTTACGGCATCGTCATCGCCGCCACCCACCTGGGCGGTGCTCTTCACCTGCTTGCTTGCTGCTTCATAGCTGCGGGCGTCGGTGGCGTTTTCGTAGGTGTAGGCGCCATCATTGTCCTTGCGCACCACATTCATGCGATAGGCATCGCCTGCGCTGAGCTTTATCACGGCCTGACCAATGTTGGCCTTGCTCTGTGCCAAGCCAAGGGGCTTGCCCTTTTCAACGTCGCCACCTGCCACACGGCCGGCTATTACGACTTTGGTCACATCGGTAAAGTTCACCGCATCTTTCTCCACAAAGGTGTAGCGTGTGCCAACGCCCTTGTCGTCGGCTGGGAAACGGCCTGCCGAGGCAAACTCGTGGCCCTGCTTCTTTATCTGTATAAAGTGGTCGCCAATGGGCACACTGATGCTGAAGCGGCCCTCGCTGTCGCTGGTGATGGGCTCGCCGTCCTTATAGCAGATGTTGCCGTCTACGTAGAAGTTGCAACCCTCCACCGGATAGGTGGTGCCTTCGTACAGCACCTGGCCTGTAACGGGGAAACTTGAGGTGTCCTCAAAGTCAACGCCATTATGGTTGATTGAGTTCTGGCTGACGTAGCGCGAGAGCTTCTGTGGTGTAAAGCTGTGCACACCCTTGCTTGGCACAACCGAGTAGTTGGTGCCGCTGCCGGTAAATGGCACACCTTTTATCACATAGTTGCCCTCAGCATCGGTGCGGCCGTAAATGCTGAACGCATCGTCGGGGGGCACAATGGTGCTGATTTTGTTCGACGACTTGATGGTGCCGTGATGGCCATTGGCCACGCCGCCGGTCTTGCTGTAGTCGTAAGCGGTAGTCTGGTTGGTAATGCCCTCGTCGAGCGGCCAGTACAGATAGAGGTCTTTCTCGTCGCCCGAGAGCTGGTGGTCGTAGGTGGCTGTCAACTCGGCATCGGTAAGCGCTTTGTTCCACACACGCACCTCGTCGATGTAGCCGTTAAAGTTGTAGCTTGCCAAATCGCTCACATTCGTACCGAAGGCCAGGTTGTAAAGTTTCTTGCGGTTTTCCTTGGGCATGCCCGTGGCCTTGGTTTCAAACTTCTGCATCTTACCCTTGGTGTCGATGGCGCGCAAGGTCCAATTGGCGGCGCCGTCGGTTGACAGGGCTATGGCATAATAGTTGTTGTGCTCGAGCACCACCGTGGTGGGCGTGTCGGCATACTTGTCAGGTGTGGGCAGGCGCAACGTCAGCTGGTAGGCACCGCTGCTGGTGCGCTGACCAAACAGTGAGAAGTTGTCGTAAGTGTCAATCAGCATGGGCTTTGCATATTTGGCTGCATTGCCCGACTCCTTGATGTTGTCGTCGAGGCGGAACCATGCCTGCATGGTGAGGGGTACACTGTCCATAAACAGGGCACCGGCCTCATCAAGGTTGAGGGGCAGCACAAGGCCACCGCCCACATTGTCTACACGCAATGAGTAGAACTGCGACTTGGCATCGGCATCGTCCTTGGGCTGCACCAAATTGACGCGCACGCCCTCAACGGCCGTACCTGTGCCATAGGCTATGCGGCCGGCTATGGTGCCGGTGGCCTGGCAAAAGCCGTTGTCGATGGCCTCGGCGGTCTGAGTGCTGTTGCCATTACAGTTGATGTACGACGACACGCGGTATTCGTAGTACTGGCCGGGGGCCACATTGTTGTCGTCGAAGGTGTACATCTCCGAGGTGCCCGACACAGTGTGTACGTCGCTCCAGTTGCCCTTGCTGCCAAGCATACGGCGTGCCACCACATAACGGGTGTTGCCCTCAGATATTTGCTGGGCGTTCCAGGTGAGCTTGACGCTGTTGCTGTACAGGCCCTTGCTCACGTTTAACGATGTCACACGGCTGCTGCCGCTGATGGAGCCTACGGCAACGGGCGACTCAAAGGTCTTGCCAAAGGCCTTCAGCACCACCTTGAACTCGTAAGAGTCACACACATTCTTGATGCCAGTGTACTCGTATTCGCCCGAGGTGGCATTCACATCGGTGCGGGGCACGCTCACGGGGTTGCTCCACTGGGTTGTGCCGGCCAAACGGCTGTACACAAGGAAACTCTGCTCGCTGTTTCTGAAAGCACCATAGTTCCAGGTTACCACCACGCTCTGCTCTTCAGAACGGGTGTCCACCTTGTCAAATACGAACGACGGCACTATCTTGGTCGTCACAGTGGCCTTGAGGTCGTCTACTATGCCTTCCTTCCACCCGTCCTTTTGGTAGGTGACGATATACACATATTCGGTTTCAAGGCTCGGCACTTCCACCTCGCAGTTGTTGGTGTTATAGTCAACGGCAGCGATACGCTTGGCTGAACTTGCCGACTCGCCTTGCTTGTAGCGGTACACCAGCCACTTGTCTTTCTTGCTGCTCAAGCGGGTGTCACCCTTGGTGTTCCAAGTCAGCTTTACGGTTTTGGTCCACTGTTTGGGTTCTGCACTCAAATTGCCCGGGTACGGACAACCGGGCACGGTAACTGACCAAATGGTGCCGTTGTTGTAACGCTGGAACACACTGTTCTTGTTGTCGTGGATGGGATCTACTACACTACCCACGCCAATATTCATCACGGCACTCCATGCGCCCCAATAGTAGATGGTGACGGCATTGCGGTTGCTGAACGTGCCGTCGAGCGTCTTGGTCACGCTGGTGGCATTGTCGGCCGCATACACCGAACCATACTTGAGGGAAGTATACGACCTTGAATTGTTGAAATAGTAGGTGGGCGCGAAACCCCAGGCTTTCTTATTCGGCAGCTTCGAAGCATTGAATGTAATTTTGCCTGCGGCACTGCGCACAAAACTGCCCTTATTGGTTTGGGACTCGTTGATGGCCGAGCCGGCAGTGAAGTTCAAGTACACGTCTATGTTGTCGGGATCATCGCCATTGTCGTTGTTGTCCCAACAACCCACGAACCTGATGCCACGCAACTTGCCCTTGCCGTCAGGGGTGCCTTCACCCTCGAGCAATTTCTTTGAAGGGTAAAAGCGGGCGTAGACAGTACGCTTTTTGCCGTTCATCACGTCCTTTACAATGGTAAGGCGGCCATACGCTTCGTTGTGACGCACCAGCTTGTCATGACAACGGGGCATTTCGCCCACCAATATGTCATTGTAAACGGGGAAATTTTTTATAAGCGGCGAAATAGTTCTGTACTCAACGAATTCATTCGCATATATTCTGATTCTACGCATGGCATCAGGCTTGCTGTTATCCTTGTCGTAGTCCATGTAACGGAATTCGATGTACGGACGTGCCTCGCTCAAGGCAATATTGTCAATACATATTGTCTTGGCTACATCTTTGGGGTCGGTGTTTGCCCTCACCACCTGCGGCACAAGACCCCAGGTCATGAGCAACACGCCCAACATGAGCAGCCACCGGCCCAATAGGGGCGGAGGAGGCACTTTCTTCGGTACCCGCTGATGAGGTAATCGTGTAAAGTGTGTGTGCATAATGATAAATGTTTATGAATTTAGTGAATTTGTTTACAAATTTAAGTATTGCCATCGTTTCGATGCAAACGATTGCCCTGTCTTGTTGTCCGATTGCTCATAAGTAGTTGTCCGATTGGTACCAATCGGACACTTTACCCGTTTTTTGCACCGGAAAGGCCGTTTTTGCGATGAAACGGGGCATTTCTGCGATGAAATGGGCCATTTTTGCACTTTGCGCCCCTCATCAGCACGTTTACACGCTTTTTACCTACATCTTACACTTTTTGCCTGCACTGCATTGATTTTCAATGCGTTACGGAGTGTAGGTTACTCTGCACTGTGCCTACACACCCTTTGCACACTACCTACACACCCTTTGCACTGCCTGCACGGCGGTTGTTCACGCCTTGCACAGATTGTTTTTTCGACAACAATGGGTAGCAAAAACGCTTGCGGCAGGTAGAATTACCAGTCGGAACAACTGATATTTCTACCTGCCGCAAGCGTTATAACGCGCTGGCACAGGTGCCAATATGTTGGGTGCAGGCAATGCCGTGCAGGCAGTGCAGGGGGGTGTGCAGGATGTGCAGGCAGTGTGCAAGCACTGTGCAGATTTACCTACACTACGTAACGCATTGAATATCAGTGCAGTGCAGGCAAAAAGTGTAAGATGCAGACAAAACATCACTTTTCACTTTATGGGGGGAGCACAGTCGGTACTGGAGGACATTACCGACCTGTGAAGCGCAATTACAACCTCTAAATGCTAACACGAAACGCTAGCACTAACTCAAACGCAAGCTCTAACTTAAGCACAAGACGCTAGCACTAACTCAAGCGCCAAACGCTAGCTCTAATGGGGGCGACGCGTCCCGCGTCGGTGCAACTCAAGCGCTAACCGCTAACGCGGAAAACATAAGAACAGAAGGACATAAGAACAGAAGATATCGCGTTCGTGTTAGCCGCTTACCGCGGGAAACATAAGAACAGAAGTTTACATAAGAAACATATAAGGCCGCTGCGCGGTTGACGGCCACGGACTAACGTCCGGGTGGCCTCAAGAAACATAAGGGCTGACGCCGTAGCGGGGCGGGGCAGCCGCTAACGCGGGAAACAGAAGGACAGAAGAACATAAGGACATAAGGGCTGACGCCGTAGCGTTACAAGTAGTAACGCTACGGC
>JABLTL010010857.1_pt1 | contig 41902 bp, 61 predicted proteins | sample 7160151 | NCBI WGS metagenome assembly JABLTL01 (sample SAMN14651223, study PRJNA627086) | human gut metagenome | isolation source: feces | host: Homo sapiens | reverse complement strand
CGTGATTCAAGAGTTAAAGAACGTAAGAAATACGGTCTTAAAAAAGCAAGACGTGCTCCACAGTTCTCAAAGAGATAATATTATTTATCTCATACACCAAGGAATATCGCATTCCTTGGTGTTTTTCTTTTGTCTGAAATTCTATCAATTCTTATCTACTAGTAACATACTAGTAACACGATAGTAACAAATAAAAGTGAATAAATTCAGCGTAAATAATTGACAAGCGCTGAATAAATGCTATAATAGTACCTGTAAGAGATGAAGTAATTCAGCAGGAGGAAAAGAAAAATGAAGAAAGTAACATTTAGCAAAGTAGAAAAGATTGGTTTTAATTGGGAACTAAATAAATCAGTATTTACAATTGGTGGTATTGATGTGGTAGTAACAGGTGGAGAATTAGTTAGAGGGAATGTATCTTTTTAAAACCTTTAGACAAGGCTTTAAAAAATAAAGACAATGAGTTATATGGCTCAAGTAAGAAAGATGTTGTTTATTACATTGAAGGCAAGGACTCAAGAGAGTTCAATAACTACAACAAATAAAAAAAAGGAGAATAAATAATGAAGAAAACATATACAGGAACTATCTTCAATCCCAATATATCAGAAGCAGAAATCAAAGTGGTAAGGTACAATAAATGTAAGTATCTCAAGGATAGTGAACCAGTTGAAAGAAGCTACTTCACCAAGGTGACATCATGGGATGTGATTTCTGGTGGTGAGGAAGCGAAAGAGGTAGAAGATAACATCAAGACAGTTGATGAAAATCATGAATATCTAATTCTTCACTTTGAGACTGGAGAGACAACTACATTCAGAAACTCACATGTTGACATGTTCATCATGTGAGTTTCTATCATAAAATTAATAAAGGAGATAAGAAATTATGGAACATAATTATATTGAAAGTCTTAAATTCATGAGAAATGAAGCCATTGATGAAATACTATCATATGCTAATAGTGATATTCAGATGTATTTCGAAGACAAGTCGCAGGCACTCACTGATGAAGATGTAGCGGAATACTTTGAAAAAGATGAAGAGATTGAAGAATACGGCATTGACTACAGATTCGAAAGGGAAGATGTAGAAGATGCCATATCCCTACTATACCACGTGGAAGAGTGCTTTCCTGATGAACTCATGAAGGCTGAAAGAGACTATCAGAAGTATGACAATGAACTCAGCAATGCAGAATATGACATTGATAGAATTGAGAAGAAAATCAAGGAATTACTTGATGTATATGGTGTAACTAAGTACAGAATTGAGACTTCTAGAAAATCAATCAGTACATACCTATATATGCCTTTTGAAGAAGGATATGAGATGGTGCTGAATGAATCAGATGAATGTGATTACTATACTGATATGGATGATGAAGATCTCATGGAAGTAAATGAAGTATGTATCAGATTTTCAGACCATGATACTGGCACTCATTGGGACTGGGACTTTGGTGATGTATCATATAATGATGATTATGCTAAGATATTCATCTAACATAAAAAGAGAAGGAATAATCCTTCTCTTTTTTATATCTTATTTATCGCTTCAAGCTTCACTGGAAGATCTAGATGAGTATAGACGGCTTCAGTTACTCCCTGTCCCTTATGGCCTACTATCTTCTTGATGATTCTTTCGTCAACACCTGCTTCTGTCAGCAGTGACACGCATGTGTGTCTGGTATCGTGCGGTCTATGCTTCATTGACAGGGCTTCAATGAGTGGAGTCCAGTAACTGTCATAATAGTTTCTATATATCATCTGATTCCCTTCAGGAGTCTGAATCAGATAGTCACCAGCGCCATCCATCCAGTGCTGAAGAAATGGCACTATCTTTTCAGATATTGGAACTTCTCTTATTCCTGCATCAGTCTTCGAATGCCTTATGTACATCCATCTCTCATCTAGATGTACATCTTCCTTCTTGAGTTCCAGCAATTCGCTGATTCGCAGTCCACTATATATTAGAATCAAAATGACGGAATAATATTGATTAGAATCTACATTATCCCATAGTCTCTCAATCTCCTTCTTGCTGAATGGCTTTCTATTATAGGCATTGGGATTTCCTGCTTTCGATATGTCCACATACCTCACCATATCTCGCTTATCAGATGTGACTATCTCATGCATGACAGCATAGTCATACATCAATCCGAAAAGAATCTTCATCTTCTTAAGAGTCGGAGTATTCTTACCAGAGTCATCAATTGCCTTCTGTAAGTGGTCCAGTTTTATCTCCACGAATTTCATCTCATGAAGTGCTGGGCATGAATTAAATGAAGCTTTGTATCCATTCACATTAGATTGTGATACCTTTGGAAAATGGAGTTCTGACCATTTATCATATACTTCTTTAAATGTGATAGTATTGTGATGAAGGTCATATGGATCCTTATTGAATTCAGTCAATGCGGTCAATGCTTCCTTTCTTGTATGGTAGTATCCTATAAACTGGTAGATAGGATATGACTTCTTCTTCACTTCATCAAATGTCCATCCTGTTGTCTTTCTAGCTACCCATGGATTTCTTCTGTTTCCTGATAACTTGTATACACTTCCAAAACTGTTCGGTAATCTCATAATTAACACATCCTTTTTCTTTAATTTGAATATGGGAATGTGCTATAATTTAAATTGTCAATCGGAGCGTGTTATAGCACATTCCTTTTACTGAATCCAGGTATTGCAGTACCTGGATTCTTTTTTTGTCTTTCTGTCTTTCGTGACAGTTCATATATACTACTATATATATTTTATATTTATTCGTACATTGTAGCCTATGTTACATACTGATAATAAAAAGTATTAAAGATAAACTACCTTAGACACGAAAGACACGAAAGACAGCAGAGACTTAATTTTTATATTTTATAATATAGCTTCTTCCTGACTTAGTTCGTTCTATCTTTCCATCCATTCTCAGGAGATAGACTATATCCTTAACAGTATCCTGTTCACCAGGCTCAAATAATTTCCAGAAGTCTGACTGGAGAATCTCACCATGTTCAATCAGTCTTTCAATGACGAGTGAACGAAGGTCATTAACTCTTTCCTTTGTCGGATGAGTTCTATCATATTCCTTCTGGAGTTCATCGAAGTTCTTTTCTAATTCATCAAGTTCCTTCATTCGCTTCTGTAGATATTCTCTTGATGTGAGGATCTCATAATACCAGAATTCAAAACATTCAGCCTTGCGCTTGCATAGTTTCTCCAGGTCCTTCAGATATATTACAAATGACTTCAGTATTGGTCTCAACTGCTTTGGAGAGGCATATCTGACAGCAATCCATCTATTCAGAAAATAACTGTATTCCTTTCTAGTCTTTTCAATGAAATCATTATTTTCAGTAACCCATCCCCATGGCAGTTCGCCATTTTCAAGATGGGCCATATCTCTTTTCTTAAATAAACTCATTTCATTCTCCTTCTAATAGACCTGTCTATTCTGCATCACTCTTCCTATAATCTTAAGGTTACTAATATCAGCAATGTATATTGGTCTATGTCCTGGATTGAATGGCTGAAGAATTACACCGTCATCCTGTCTGATAATTCTTCTTATCATATGCCCGTCATAGTCAACAAGAGCAATCTGTCCATCATCTATAGTATCCTGTTGCTTAATCAATAATGTGTCACCTTTATTGATTCGTGGAGCCATTGAATCATCCATCATAATTAGTCCGTAGAATGTCCCAGTCTTGGCGATTCTGTATGACATCTCTTCCCATCCTATCGCATCTTCTGGAGTGAGATCTTGAGGGACATAATCAAATACTGGTATTCTACATCCCTTCTCATATCTTATTGATTCCTCCTTGAGAGCATCATCGTACTGCACTGCCCATTGGGCTTCCTGGTCATTGCGGTATTCACTCTCACCAGTCAGATAACTGATTGATACTCCAAAGTAATTCGCTAGTTTGGTCATTGTCGCATTATTCGGGGTAAACGTCTTCCATTTAGACGAGGAACCTACACCGATGCCAGCGTCTCTTTCTAGCTGTCTCTTTGATATCTTCCTTTCTTTACATAGTTCATTAATTCTGTCCATGAATTCCATATTATATTCTCCTTTCAAAAATACAGAATAAATTCAGCGTATTCTATTGACACAATGCTGAAGAACTACTATAATAAATCTTGTCAGGTGAAGAAGTAATTCAGCAAAATAAAATAATAGAGTCGCTTTCGTGAGCTATATTCATTAATCCTAAACAAATGATAGAACATGTTCAGCAAAGTGTCAATATTTTACGCTTATTTATTTTTCAACCTGCTGAAGAAATTACAGAAAGGAAGTGAATTCAATGTCAGACTTAAAGAAACAGGTCAAGATTGCCTTGATTCATAAGGACAGCAACATGACAGAACTCTCCAAGGAATTGGGAATCAGTCTATCATACTTGTCTGATATCCTTGCTGGAAAGAGAAACAACCAGGAACAGATTGATAGAATCAAGAAGTATCTCAATATCAAGGATATTGATGATTATGAAGAATAGAATGTCCGTATCTGAAGTCGCTGAACTAATGGAAGTATCGGAGCAGTTCATCAGAATAGGTCTCCAGCGTGAGGTATTTCCATTCGGTTATGCTGTGAAGATGTCAGGACAATGGGCTTATTACATCAGTCCTAAGAAGTTTCAGGAATGTACGGGAATAGAGGTGAGTGGGGATGATTAATCTATATCCACACCAGCAGGAAGCACTTGAACAGACTAAAGGTTTTGAGAATGTCGCTGTATACCATGATATGGGATTAGGAAAAACATTTACAGGGTCCGAAGTTCTCAAAAGATACGGCTGTAAGGTGAATCTAGTAGTGTGTCAGAAATCAAAGATATATGACTGGGTTGACCATTTTCATGAATACTATTCCGCATGGTCTATCTATGATCTAAGAGACAAATCAGACCTTCATAACTTCATTGTAAACATGAAAGAACCTCAAGGAATCATGCTTGGAGTAATTAACTATGACATGATATGGAGAAGAAAGGAACTTCTTCAACTGAAGGACTTCACGCTAATGCTTGATGAATCATCATTGATTCAGAATATGAAGAGTAAGCGCACAAAGTTCATCTTGAAGATGAATCCAGCGCATTCCATATTGCTGTCTGGTACTCCTGTAGGAGGTAAGTATGAGAATCTATGGACACAGATTCACTTACTCGGATGGAATATTTCTGAAAAACTTTATAACAGGCAGTATATTAACTGGAGAAGCATCACTATTGGTGGAATGGTTCATAAGGTAGTTGATAAAGATAATCCATACAAGAATATTGATAGACTCAAAAGCAAGATGCGAGAACATGGAGCAGTCTTCAAAAAGACAGAGGAAGTTATGGACCTACCGAAGCAGATCTTCACTAATATAAAGGTGAAGCCTACTAGAGAATATCTCAGATTCATGAAGGACTACATCATAGATGTAGAGGGTAATGAGCTGGTAGGTGATACCACATTGACACGATTATTGTATGGTCGTCAGTTGTGCGCTCAGTATAACAAGAATAAACTTGATGCTTTTCAAGACCTTCTGGAATCGACAGGAGACAGAGTCATAGTATTCTACACATGGAATGATGAACTTGAGAGACTCAAGAAGATATGTAAGAGACTAGATAGACCAGTATCACAAGTGAATGGACATATAAAGGACCTTACAGCCTTCAGAGATGAAGATGATGCCATCTGTCTATGCCAGTATCAGTCAGCGTCTAAGGGGTTAAATCTGCATGAATACGGATGCAATAAGATGATTTACTTCTCTCTTTCGTTATCTTCAGAGGATTTTGAACAGTCCAAGAAGAGAATACATAGAATCGGACAGGAGAAGACATGCTTCTATTATCTGATGATATGTGAAGATTCCGTAGAAGAGAAGATATTGAAAAGACTAAAGGAAAGGAAGGATTATACTGATGCGCTATTTGAAGAAGATGAATGTAAGTAATGTCATTACAGCTGTATCAATATTAATAATCATATTTACAGCCATGATTGATGATTTTGAATTTGGATGGTTCATAATTTTCTGGTTAGTATTATTCGTTCTATCATGTCTATGGCTTATTAGACTGGCTATAGAAGATGATCATAAAGGGGGTGATGAAGATGATTAGATGTCTACAAGCGGTCGAGGATAATGCGGTATGTCAGCAGTGCTGTGTATTCTGTGAGAAACGAAAGACATGTGATGAAGCGTGCACGTCTCTCATTGATTCATGTGAATATCAGATACATCCTTCTGAAATGAAGATTCCTGGAACAGTTCAGAAAGTAATTGATGATATTTCTGAACTGGCTGTACAGAAGAAGAACATTGAAGACCAGGAAAAGAAGATGAAGGATAAGCTTGTAAAGGCCATGGAAAAATATGATGTGAAGTCATTTGAGAATGATCGAGTGAAATTCATGTATGTGGCACCAAGTGAAAGAAAGTCAATTGATTCTGCCAAGCTCAAGAAGCAGTATCCTGATATCGCTGAAGAGTGTACAAAAGTTTCACCTGTCAAGAGTTCAGTAAGAATTACAGTGAAGAAATAAGGAGGGAAAGAGTATGCCAAACTGGTGTGCAGGCACTCTTAGGGTGCGTGGAAAAAAGAAAGATTTACAGAATTTCATTATGGATGACATGGTACCATCATGTGGATATGGAAAGGAACCTGTTGAAATCAAATTAGATGAATACGGAAATATCTATTGTAATAGAAGTTGCTACATTAAAGGTACAAATAGAGGATTTGTTAAGAGTCTAGATGTGTATCTTGAAGATTATGAGGATGATTCTATTCATGCTATAGCGCTGGATGTAGAATTCGCATGGGGTATTAGTTCCGAAGAGTTATTGGAATTATGTAAAAAGTATCATGTTGACATGAGAATTTACGCTTTCGAAAGAGGAATGGAATTTAATCTAGAAATCGAGATAATCGACGGAAAGATTACGAAAGATTCATATCTTGCGTTTAAGGATTACATCTGGGAATGTATCTGTCCGAATGTAGGAGGATAAATGCATGGGTAAGGAGAAGGTATTCGAAAATAAGGTGAAATCCTTCCTGAAGATGAATGATGCATATTTCTTCAAGTACTGGGGTGGATCAAACTTCACGAAAGCAGGTGTTCCAGACATTATCGCATGCGTGAAAGGGCGATTTATAGGTGTTGAAATAAAGGGGCCTGCTGGTAAGCCTACAGAATTACAGATTCATAATCTAAAGAAGATTGATGATGCTGGAGGATATGGAATATTACTATATCCCAAGGATTTTGAGATATTCATGAATCTGATTCACTCAATCACTACGCCATACAGATACGGTCATAGTGAAGATGATGTATTCTACCAGGGAATGGAAAAAGAGATGTATAAGGTTCTGAAAGGGGTATGGTCGGATGATGGATAGATTTCACTTCTCAACATGTGAATGCTTTGATAACTGTCCAAAGCGATTCGAACTGAGATACAAGAAGGACATTGATACATTGCCGTCTGATGACCCTGCTAACCCATTAATACTGGGGACAGCGATTCATAGAGGGATGGAAAAAGACATGGAGACTGCAATACGTGAATATGTCAATTCATATCCTGTTATTACTGATGAACACATTAATGAAATTATAAAGCTGGAACACTGGATTCCAAGAATGAAGGAACTTCTACCAGATGGATTTCATGAAGTGAATTTCAAGAATGATGTCTATGAGGGTACGGCTGACCTTCTTGTACCATGTACTAAGTACGATGGAGAATTGGAACATGGTCAGTTCGATTTATATGATTTCAAGTATTCGAATAATATCGAGCATTACATGGAATCTAGACAGCTACATGTATATAAGTATTTTCTTGAAATGATTAAAGGAATAAAGATTAGAAGAATGTATTTCGTATTCGTTCCTAAAGTTCAGATAAAGCAGAAGAAGGATGAATCTTTATGGGAATTCAGAAATAGAATTAAGATGGAACTTGATTCCAAGGAGATTCAAATAAGACAGGTCATCTATGACTATTCAAAAGTCGTAGATTTCTATAGCACATGCATGAAGATTGGTCTGACTAATCAATGCAATGAGAACCGCTCATATCTATGCAACTGGTGCGAATACAAGGAATATTGTGAAAAAGGAGAAACATATATGTTTAATTTACCGAAACCAACTAGAAGACATGCTGGAGAGACAGCAAGAAGAAAATTATGGATCTATGGTGGTCCATTTAGTGGAAAGACTACATTTGCAGACAAGGCTCCTGGACCATTGAATCTAAACACTGATGGGAACATTAATTTCGTAACAATGCAGTATGTACCTATCAAAGATACATATGAAGGTAGACAGAAGATTCTAGCATGGCAGACTTTCAAGGATGTAATTGATGAATTAGAGCGTACTGCTGGACAGAATGGATTCAAGACAATTGTAGTAGATTTATTAGAGGATACCTATGAAGCATGTAGAATCTTCATGTATAACAAATTAGGTATTAGCCACGAATCTGATGCTGGATTCGGAAAAGGATGGGATATCATTAAGACTGAATATCTATCTACAATGAGAAGACTCATGAATCTAGATTATGAGAATATCATCCTACTATCACATGAGGATGATTCAAAAGACATTACTAAGAAAAGTGGTGATAAGATTACATCTATCAAACCTAACTTGCCACCAAAAGTGGCAAATAAGATTGCTGGAATGGTCGATATTGTAGCAAGAGTAATTGTAGAAGATGATGGCACTAGAACATTGAATTTCAAGGCCAATGAGGTTATTTTCGGTGGTGGTCGTCTGAAGAACATCAGCGCTACTACAATCCCATTAGACTGGGATGAACTAGTAAAGGTCTATGATGAAGCGAACTCTAATTTTTTTGAGGAAAGTGCTGAAGATGTTCAGAATGACGAATTAGAAGGCGCTGAAGAAGAGAAAGAAGAAACAGATACAATTGAACCTATTGAAGTGAAAAAGCCTGTAGAAAAGAAAATCGAAGAACCTGAGGTTCATGAAGAGAAGCCAGCAAGAAGAACAAGAAGAACAAGAAAGGTAAGATAATCATGAATAAGTTTATTGAAGCTTTAAAGGAAGCAGGAATTTATGATCGTATTGTTAAAACAATTGTGAATGTCAGAAAAAGAAATGATGTAAAGGATACAACAAAAGGAATAACAACTATTCTGAAAATAGAAATGTATAGAAATCCTAAGTTGTTTAACATCTACGTGAATGACATTGAAGAGTTAGCTTTTAAGACAGTTATTACAGAAATTATGAAGTCAGTTGCTGATGTTGAAAAGAATGATGTCAATCTTGATGAACTGCTCAAGGAATCAACAGAAAAAGAAGAAGCGCTTGAAGATGCTGTCATTGACAGTTTTATTGATTTTCTTAATGGAATTACAAATATTTTCAATGATTAAGAAAGGTTAAAAGGTGAATAATATGAATATTTTTGATAAGTGGGATAAGAATATGGATGTAGAAGGTCTACAACATGATGTAGAAGAAGCAGAAAATAATGGAAATTCTGGCAACAATTATAAGGAAGTACCAGAAGGTGAATATGAAGTAAGAGTTGAAAACATTGAAATCAAGGAATGCAAGTCAGACAAGAATAATGGCGCTCCAATGATTTCAATCACATTCAGGATCATCAATGGTGATTATAAGAACAGCTGTCTATTCTATAATCAGCTAATCACTGAAGGATGGCAGATTGGAAATGCTAATTCATTACTAAGAAGTCTAGACTCAGGTATCACAGTCGAATTTAAAGGGTACAAGGAATATAATCAATTACTTCTTGATATCGCTGAAGCAATTGATGGAAAACTTGAATATCTTCTTAGCTACTACAAAAATAAGAAAGGTTTCAACATCTTCAACATTGAAGAAGTCTATGATGTAGATTAACAGGTGAACGCTGGTGACATTAAGTCACCAGCAACAATTGAAGAAAGGAATTGAATAATGCTTTTTTATGACTATGAAGTATTTAAATATGACTGGATGGTAGTCATATGTGATACCGATAAGAAGAGGACATATGAAATTATCAATGATAGAAAAGCACTCGAGGACTTTCACTATAGTCATGAGAAGGATATATGGATAGGATTCAATAATAATCACTATGACCAGTATATCCATAAGGGTATCCTACTTGGACACGATCCGTACAGAATCAATAACTGGATCATCAAGGAGAATAAACCAGGATGGTTATTCAATCGTGATTTCAGAAAAATCAGAATGATAAATTACGATGTAATGCAACGTGGTGACAACGGTCTGAAGCAGTTTGAAGGCTTCATGGGGAACAATATAAAGGAGACATCTATTCCATTCGATATTGATAGAAAACTCACTGAGAAGGAAATTAAAGAGGTTCTAAAGTACTGTATTCATGATGTAGAGCAGACTATAGAAGTCTTCATGAAGAGAATAAATGACTTCAACACTTCTATATCATTGATAAAGATGTTCCCTGAATCATTATCAATCTATGATGTCGGACTGACTAAAGCACAGATGAGCGCTAAGATTCTAGAATGTCAGAAAACAAAGAGAGATGATGAATTCGACCTATTCGTACTTCCTTGCATAAAGATAAAGAAATACAGAAAAGCAATAGACTTCTATATGTCAATGAGAGGAAAGAAAGACCCTTCAGAGGTTTATACTGAGTCACTGAAGATGATTATTGCAGGGCTAGAACACAAAATATCATGGGGTGGAATTCATGCAGGAAAGGAACAGTATAGAAACCTGGGGCATGGGCGACAGATATGGCATGTGGATGTCGCTTCATTCTATCCACGACTTATGATATTCCACAATCTTCTCACTAGAAATACCAAGAATCCTAAGAAGTTCAGAAAGATATATAGAAAACGAATTGAACTGAAACATGCAGGAAAGAAGAAGGAACAGGCACCATTAAAGATCGTCATCAATGGCACATATGGAATTAGTAAGGATAGGAATTCATCAGCGTATGACCCAAGAAATGCCAACCTAGTATGCATCAATGGTCAGCTTATGCTGATTGATCTTATTGAACATCTAGAAGCAATTGATGGATTCGAATTGATTCAGTCGAATACTGATGGACTCATCGTCAGTCTTCCAGACACGGATGAAGCGTTCGAACAGATGGATGATGTATGTTATGAGTGGGAACAGCGCTGTAACATGGTTCTTGAGTTCGATGAAATCAAGTCAATATGGCAGAAGGATGTGAATAACTATATATTCCTATTCAGTAATGGAAAGGCTGAAAGAAAAGGAACATACGTGAAAGAACTATCACCGCTTGATTATGATCTACCAATCGTGAATAAAGCGGTAGTTGATAGAATCATCCATAATATACCTATTGAAAAGACTATCAATGAATGTGATGACTTGAAAGAATTCCAGATGGTGAAGAAGATATCTTCACTTTATAAGGATATCTTATATGGTGGCGAAATAGTGAAGGTCAGAGAAGTGAACCCAAAGACTGGACGACTAAGAACAGTCGAGAAGTTCAACGGAGTGCCTAAGCGACTGAATGAGAAATGTGTAAGAGCATTCGCATCAAGAGATCCGTCTGACGGAATGCTTCAGAAAATCCATGTAAATGGGAAGATATCGAAGATTGAAGGAACTCCACTACATTCATTCATCTACAATGATGATGTGAATGATGTGAAGGTACCTTATAAACTAGACAGGCAGTGGTATATAGATACAGCGTATAAAAGAATAGCAGGATTCAATGTTGAAGGAAGGTGATGAGATGGAATGGGAAGGCAATGAAAATGTCTTCAAAGGATATGCGAAAGGCAGTGGGAAGAAGCCCACAATGAAAGTCAAAAATTCAAACCTTCTTGAATGGAATGAGGTTGAAAACTGTGATTCATTCGGAGCAGTATTGAATGACGACTATATTGATATCTCATTTGATACTGATGAACTATCGCAGAAGTTTTGGGACATGGCAGATAAGAACAATTGGAAATGTCTGATACTGGAGAATCCATCCAATGGACATATTCATTCATACTGGAAGGATACCGCTCATAGAATAGAAAAGGGTGGCAAGGATAAGAAGTTAGCCGTAGGATTAACAGCTGACATCCATAATGGTTCAACATACATACCTTTGAGAGTTGACTGGATTGACAGGTTTCCACCTTCATATGAACCAGAGGAGATTGATGAAGTACCTATTGAACTTCTACCAGTGAATACTCAGATTGATCTCATGTCATTATCGGAAGGCGATGGAAGAAATGATGAATTATTCAAGTATATCCTCATTCTTCAGTCCCAGCTGATGATTGATAGAGAGCCTATAAGACACATATTAGATAACATTAATCACTTCATATTTGAAGATGCATTATCTGAAGATGAGATGGATGTCATCACTAGAGATGAGGCTTTTGCGAAGCCAATGTTCTACCAGGGAAAGATGTTCATGCATAACGTTTTCGCCCAGTACATGAAGAATGAGTACCATATTAAGCGAATCCAGGGACAGTTACATATCTATAATGATGATGAAGGTATATATCGTTCAGGTTATAAGTACATAGAACTAAAAATGGTCCAGGTCATTCCAACACTCAAAGCGAATCATAGAGTAGAAACGCTGAAGTTCCTGGAAATCATAACACCTGAAGAAAGTGAATGTTCTGATGCTAATCTGATAGCATTCAGAAATGGAGTATATAATCTAGAGACTGATGAACTACTTCCATTCAGCCCTGACTATGTAATCACCAGCAAGATACCATGGGATTATAACCCTGAGGCATACAGTGAATTATGTGATAAGACTCTCAATAAGATGTCATGTGGTGACAGGGAGATAAGAGCAATTCTTGAGGAATCAATAGGATACTGCTTCTTCAGACAGAATGAGATGTCGAAGTCATTCATACTGACAGGAAATGGAAGCAATGGGAAATCAACATTCCTCGACATGGTCAAGAACGTGCTGGGAAGACAGAACTATGTATCACTTGACATGGATGAACTGTCTGAAAGGTTCAGCACTGCTTCAATGTTCGGTAAGCTAGCGAATATCGGTGATGATTCGAATGACGATTTTCTACAAGGTAAGGTATTATCACAGTTCAAAAGGATATGTTCTGGTAATGACATCAAGGCAGAGAACAAGGGACAGGATGCCTTTTTCTATAAGCCTATTGTAAAGCTGTTCTTCTCATTCAATGAGATTCCAAGAATGAGGAATAAGGGCTTTGATGCCATAAAGAGAAGACTGGTAATAATCCCATTTAATGCGAAATTCAGTAAGGATGATTCTGACTTTGACCCACAGATCACATGGAAACTGAAGAAGCAGGATGTAGCGGAGTATCTCATCAGATTAGGAATAGAAGGACTCAAGAGAGTACTTCAGAATCGTGAATTCACAGAGTCGCAGAAGGTCAAGAATGAGATTGATGAGTTTGAAAGAGATAATAATCCAGTAATATTATTCCTTGAAAGCCTGGATGTTGAACAGGAAGTAATAGGGAAGACTACAAAAGAGGTATTCCTTAGATATGATGCCTTCTGTTCAGAGAATGGATTTTCTAGAATGGCGATGCAGACATTCACGAAGGAAGTCAAGAAACATCTGCACTGTGACAGGAGACAGATGCGAGAAAGTGGAGGAATAAGAGTGACAAAATTTGTCAGATAATTTTTTGAATTAGGTGCTGAATTAGTTCAGTATCTAATTCAATTATTGAGGTGATAATGATGAATTACTACATAGTCTATGATGAATTCGATAGACCATTGATAGTCGGAACTGCTAGAGAGTGCGCTGAAAGAATTGGAGTTTCTGAAATATCATTCAGATGCATGTTCACTAGACTCCGTTCAAAGAAATATGCTGATATGCATCCAACTGGAGCGAATCAGCATAGAAAGTATTACATATATAAAGTAGAGGAGAACGAAGATGAATAGATGTGAAATATATAGAGACAGCATGCAGAACTATAAGAGATATGCTATTCCAAAGGCTCAGTTGATTATTGCTGATGTGCCTTACAACGTGGGTAATAATTTCTATGGGTCTAATCCAATGTGGTACAAGGGGGGGACAATAAAAACGGCGAATCAAAATTGGCTGGGAAGTCAGCATTCAATTCTGACTTTAATTTCAATCTATATGAATACTTCCATTTCTGTTCAAGAATGCTCAAGAAAGAGGATTATAAAAAGCAGAAACGTGGAAGAAGTTCAGACAGTCCATGCATGATTGTATTCTGCTCTTTTGAACAGATGTCAACATTGATAGATGCAGGAAAGAAGCATGGCTTTATTAATTACATTCCATTAGTTTTTATCAAGAATTACAGCCCTCAAGTACTCAAGGTTAATATGCGCGTCGTTGGTGCAACTGAGTATGCACTAGTCATGTATCGAGGTAAATTACCGAAGTTTAGAAATGGCGTTCAGACCGACCCTGAAACAGGAAAGAACATCAGAGGAACAGGAAGAATGATATTCAACTGGTTCAGATGGGAGAAGGATGGAAAAGATATTCCGAAAATCCATCCAGCACAGAAGCCTGTCAATGTAATCAAGCAGTTAGTAAAAATATTCACTGATGAGGGCGATGTAGTCATAGATCCATGCTGTGGGAGTGGTAGCACATTAAGAGCATGCGCAGAAATGAATAGAAATGTATATGGTTTCGAGATTGATAGAAACTTCTATACACGTGCCAAGAATGAAATGCTAAAAGATTATATAAAGGAGTAAAAGATAATGATTAAGGAGATTCAAAAGAAGATATGTAGATGTGACTGCTGTAAGAAGGAATTCGAAGTCATAGAGAATAAGAATACTGGGGGCACTAATGTAAGAAGTGTAAGTATTCCCATGAGCAGCTTCAGTGAGACAGGTAAGCTGTATGATAAGCCGTCAGATATCATAATCACAAGGGTTGATTTATGTGAAGACTGCTGTAGAAGACTGACAGATGTCATCAGTAATGATTTTCATGATTTCTATCACGTGATGTGGGAAGGAGTGACAGATTGTGAAGATTAAGGATATCACATATTCAAGTGAATATGTCGCTGAACTAGAAAGAAAGATAAAAGGCTTAGAGGAAGAAAATGCATTAATAAAACATAGATATTTTATTCAAGAATGTGAAATGCATCATCTTGGAATGTGCAAAGAAGCGTTAAAGCTAGCAATCTCAAACGCTATCATTATTGGTGGGTGTGATTTTTGGAGAGAAGCTGCATCAAGGTATGGCTTTCAAGAATTTTATAACAAGTGCATTCACAGAAATGCACCGAATATCCATAAAGGTGTAGCAGAGTTCTATCTTTCATTGGTGGCAAATGCAGAAGTAAAAAAAAAGAATGGAGTAGAATAAAATGAAAAAGTTAATTATTCACATGATTAATGGTGATCAATACGAATTAAATATCAATAAAGATTTTGATAGAAAAAATGAACTAACCGTTGAAGAGGTGAGTGATCATTTGACAAGAGAAATTAATGATAATGAGAAAACTCTCAAAATCAGTAATAAATATATTGATATTAAATATGTGTCACGTTTCGCAATATACAATGTTAATCGAGCGACTATCGCAATTGATAGTATTTCATCATTTGAATTAGTGGAGGTTAAATAACAATGTTAAAGAATAAAGAAGAAAGACGAAAGTTTATTGAAAATGAAGATAATTGGAAAATCCTAGATTCTTATCTGGAAGGTATAAGAGTTAAAGAATTGGATCTTGGCGATAAAGCTATAAACGTTATTGAAGTAAAGACATATAATCCATACCTAAAAAGGACGAGTGGATTGCTGAGTCTATGCGTTGGTTTAATAAATCAAAAGGGTATTATGAGTGGTGTATCAACACTAATGAGTTGATTGATTATCTAACAAAGCATAAGAATGATGAAGTCATCAAGGATTTTAATAATGATTTATTAGAATACTTGGAAATGGAAGGAGACCAGTAAATATGACTAGATATACAGCGGAACAGGTTCAGGAAATAGTAGAGGACTGGGAAGACAAGTATAACAAAATAGAAGAAAACTATAGTTATCTTCTAGAAGATTGTAGGGATACCATAGATGAGCTACGTGAAGAATGCGAAAACTTAAATAATAGATATTGCAGAGTATTAAATGAATATGCAACATTAAACGCTAAATATCGCAGTTTATTCATGAAGTATATGAAGTATGTTGATCATGAGTGTGATATTAAAGGGAGAGTCATTACTGATGGCGAACCTATAATAATGCACTTCAGAGAAGAAAGGAATGAAAAATAATGTATTTTGGAAAGATTCAGAAAGAAATTCTAATGAAAGCGGTAGATAGAGAGGCTAAAGTAAGAAATTTTCCATATAGATATTGTGAATATACTCATTATGATAATGAAGCCGTATGCATTACGAATAAGAATGCTACAGCGCTATATGTCATCCCTAAGGATAAAGTATACCTGAATATGGAAAAGTGTTTCAGAGAAGAGGATAAGACTAATTTCAAGACACTGCTTGACAAGGCATGGTATTCAGATGACATCACATTGACAAATGAAGTCAGAAAAGTAGGAAAGGTATCACTCGCAGTATTTGACTATAACGGTACGAAGTTATATGTAGACGAGAAGCTACTATCTGCATTCCCATGTCAAAATCCCATCTATAAGAAGAATGGAGAACGTTCTCCAGTATTCATCTGGGAGGGTGATAATCTAGTCGGTGCAGTTTCAACATTCAAGATTGAGGAGGAATAGAGATGTTTAAAGAAATTGGAGCAATTATGGGATTATTGAGTGTACCTCATAATAATGTATTAAAGGTAGACAGAGTCGCTAATATAAATGGTGATGATTTAACTCTTACTATCGCATCAGAGGAATGCGCAGAGTTAATCCAAGCTATCACAAAAGTAAAAAGATATGGATTTCATGATGAATACGAAGACAACCTACATGAAGAGGTTGCTGATGTGCTCATCTGTATTACTGAATTGGTATGTCTTGGATATCTGGACATTGATAAAGTAAGAGATTACCAAAAATTGAAAATCAACAGAGAGGTAGAACGATCATTCCAGAAAGAGGAAGATTAATATGGAAGATTTAAAAATGCCAGAGTTAGATGATTATAAATTTCCTATCTCTGAAACTGAAGAAGACCAGATGATTGATTATGCCTATGATTTACGTGATTATGCTGAAAGTCTAAAAGCATACATTGCTAAAATCAAGACTGAGAACACCGAAAATCTAGAACATGTCAAAGAAAAAATCGAAATAGCCTATAAATTAAGTGAACAGGCTACAGAATTACATAACATCGTTTATTCAAAATGGTTTAATGATACAAGTTTAAATTTTGAACAGCAGTCAAAAATTATCAATATTTCACACAATCAATTACAAGTGCTGTGGACATTAAACAGGGTACTAAATAATTTAATTACAGATTTTGAAAATGATTTTAAATTCATAAAACGCAAATAAGGAGAGTGATGAATAATGTCAAGACTAATTGAAGTATGGGGAACGTTTCGAAGACCAGTGAATTCATCAGAAGTGTATCAGCTGAAGAATAGATTCTCTATAATCAATCTGGACAATGTAAAGTGGTACATGGACAGTGCAGATTACAACAGAAGGAATTCACAGTGGCGCATCAAGTTCTTCTACAATAGAAAGTGTGTCCATACTATGAGATTCTATGATAAGCGACTGGCTGAAGAGATGATGTATAAATTAAGTACATTCGAACCAAAGAAGACGGATGGTGGATTCTATTTCGATGGTAAGAAGTTTGATACTGATGACTTAGTGATAGTATCAAATAAGCATCTGTCAAAGAACAAGATTGAAAGAAATGGTAACGATTCATATGATAATCTCTACAAGATAGATATCATTACAAAGCATGCAAGAATCAAGAAAAGTTCAAGATCCATAGATGAAGGAAGAGATCTCATCTTCGGTCTTCAGAAAACATTTGTAAGATAGGAGGAATATTATGGTATTAGTTGGATTCATTGGTGGTCTAGTAATTGGGATTATACTTGGAGCGCTATGTCTAGGTCTCATGATAGCTTCAGATAGGAGGGATTAATATATGAATATAACTCATGCAATTTGTATGGTAATCTTCTACTTTTGTATATTTTATATGATTTTTGCTAGTTTTTTAATAGTTTTTATAGATAAAATAGGAGAAAATACATGATTAAATGTAAAATTTTAAATGTTTGTGGGTCCATGGAAGCTATTCATGGAATGAGAAATCCAATGAACTCATGGGATAGGATGGATAGTCAGATGTACAATGATAGTGAATGGAAAGAAGAAGCGACTTTTCTTCCTGGTGATAATGATTTAACTCTCATGAAGAATCTATTCAAAGCAGGAACAGAACATAGAAAGTACTTAAGAATGATTAATGTGTATATGGATATCACCGCTCCTCTATACTGGTGGAAGGAATTCGATACGTACAAGGTCGGTACTGTAGCGAATTCATGCAGTACTATGCATAAGATTCATGATAAAAAATTTACACTAGATGATTTCAGTCATGAACATCTACAAGTGCCTATGGTAGAAATACTGAAGCATACAATACATGGTTTAAACGATGCTAGAGATGCTTATCTGTCTAGTAAAGATAAACTAATGTGGTGGCAGATGATTCAGCTACTACCAAGCTCATATAATCAGACACGTACCGTCATGATGAATTATGAGGTGGTCGCAAGAATCATCGAACAGAGAAAGAATCACAAGCTAGATGAATGGAATGACTTCATTGATGTACTGTCTAGTCTTCCATTGATTGATGATCTACTGTCTTAGGTGTCTTACGTGCTAAGGATTTTCGCACCACCAAGGATATGACGGCAGTGATTGAGCGTAGACACGAAAGACACTACGAGTGACAGAAAAATATACGATATATACATTATAATTTGAATTTTGTCTTTCGTGTCTTTCGTGTCTTTCGTTATATTTATAGTTGTTTTTAATAAAGTAGTGATTTTTACTATTTTTATACGAAAAAAAATAAATATATATAGTAGTATAAAGCACCTAAGACACGAAAGACAGTGTAGACACCATAGACAGAAAGGATGATTGAATGATTGCGAAAGAATTTCTAATGCAAGTAAGAAGCAGATATGAAGAAGTCCAGGAACAGAAGGAATATGTTGACAGGATAAGAGATTCACTAGGAGTTGCAGGAATCAATTATGACAGTGAATCATGTCAGGGCAGTTCGGACCCTCATTCAAGAGAGCATCTTCTTTTAAAAATGATTGAAGAAGATAAGAGACTGAAAAAGATGAATAAGGATTATGCAGAATTCAGAGTATCAGTGATTGATATGATTCATAATGTCAGCAATAGAAGAGACAGAAAGATTCTGTATAGAGTGTATATTGATTTCAAGTCATTATATGAGGTATCACGTGAGATGTCATACTCATACGAATATACCAGAAAGATTCATCTTGAAGCGCTGAAAAACTTTACACACACGATGTCACAATGTTATCCCATGATGTCGGTTGAATAGAACATTATAACTATTATATAGTTATAATAGGAATAAATAATCTAGAGGCACCCACCAGGTGTCTTTTTTATATTGTCAGAAAGGAGGGATGTCAGAATGACAGCAAAACAGAAGAGGTTCTGTGAGGAATTCGTTAAGACTGGAAATGCGAAGCAGTCAGCAATCAAGGCAGGATATTCAGAGAAGACAGCAAAGCAGATTGGACAGAAATTATTGACTAGAGTTGACCTTCAGAACTATATAAGGGAATTAAGTGATGAGATCAAAACAGAGAATATCATCAATGCCAGAGAGATGCAGGAAGTATTGACATCCATCATTCTGAAGCAGTCAGAGGAAGATGTCATAGTGGTAGAGGGATGTGGTGATGGTGTTTCTGAAGCGATCACTAAGAAGAAGACGGCATCCAATGCAGATAGAATCAAAGCTATCCAGTTATTAGCAAGAATGCAGGGCGCACTTGATAATACCGCAACTGTCAATGTGGTTCTTCCAGTATTCGGAGGTGAGGAAGACCTTGAAGACTAGAAAGAAGAGAAGCAAAGGCAGAGGAAACCAGGAAGAGCAGAGAAGACGAAGAAGAGAGAGATTGAAGAATCTTCCACCCAAGACTAAAAACCTATACCGATGCATAGATGGAAACTATACGAATCATCCTGCTGCATGGTGCTACTGGTATCATGGAGCACTTGCACAGGGGCATATAGACACGCATAGATGCGATAAGCGCCAATGCAAGAGGTTCAGAAAGGATTATCCTTTTGAATAGTAGCAGGAAGTATTATTATCTTCCTGATATAGTCGGAAGAGGATATAAGACCTTCTGGAACTTCAGAGGCAGATACAGAGTAGTCAAGGGATCACGTGCTTCCAAGAAGTCGAAGACAACGGCATTATGGTATATCTACCACATGATGAAGTATCCCGAAGCGAACCTTCTAGTAGTCAGAAAGACATTCAGAACCTTAAAGGATTCATGCTTCACTGATTTGAAGTGGGCAGTACATAGATGGGGAGTGGACCATTTATGGAATTTCACATTATCACCACTTGAAGCCACTTACATTCCGACAGGACAGAAAATCTATTTCCGTGGTTTAGATGACCCACTAAAAGTAACATCTATCGCAGTTGATAAAGGGTGTTTATGCTGGATGTGGCTTGAAGAAGCATATGAAATCATGTCTGAATCAGATTTCGACATGCTTGATGAATCTATCAGAGGTTCTACTCCTGAAGGTCTTTTCAAGCAGATTACCATCACGCTGAACCCCTGGAACGAGCATCACTGGATAAAGAAGCGATTCTTTGATTCATGTGACCCTGATACATTAGCATTGACTACTAACTACCTATGTAATGAATGGCTCGATAAGTCCGACCTTGCCGTATTCGAAAGGATGAAGACTAATAATCCAAGGCGATACCAGGTCGCTGGACTAGGAAACTGGGGTATTGTAGAGGGCCTTATCTATGAGAATTGGAAAGAGGAAGCATATACACTCATTACTAGAAAGGAAGCTCAGGAAGGCAGAAAAGGAGTAATAAGAGATAATCTGAAGACCGTATGTGGTCTTGACTTTGGATATACCAATGACCCTACAGCATTCGTCATTGCACTGTTTGACAAGGATAACAACAGACTATACATCTATGATGAATTCTATGAGAAGGGCCTATCAAACAAGGCAATCGCTGAAAGGATTAAGGAACTAGGATACAGGAAAGAACGTATTACTGCTGATTCAGCAGAACCGAAGTCCATTGATGAACTGAAGACCTATGGACTGAATGTGAAGGGCGCTGTAAAAGGTAAGGATTCAATAGTCCATGGGATACAGTGGATACAGGATCTAGAGATTATAATCCATCCAAGATGTGTCAATTTTTTAACGGAAGTCAGCAACTATACATGGGATACTGACAGATTCGGAAAGAAGCTGAATGTCCCTATTGATGACTTCAACCACTTGATGGATGCGCTGAGATACGCAGTAGAGAGATATAGTATGAATAAAGGATGGATATACTAGAAATGAAGACAGCCGTAAATGGTTTAGAATGGAATATTGAATATGCTGATGACAGGGTGCTTGACAGCGAGGGTGATGGTGTAGTCCTGGGTGTCACAAAGTTCCTAGAACAGAAGATATATATCAGAAGAGGAATGTCAAAAGAACTGACAAGACGAACAGTGATACATGAATTATGTCACTGTTTTTTATTTTCTCTAGGTTTCTCATCAGAGACATTTGATGAAGAGACTGTATGCAACTTATTTGGCAATAATGGAGTACGAATCATAATGATTACAAATGAATTCATGAGAGCGGAAGAGAGGTGATTGAATGCTGACAGAAGAAGAAATCAAGACATTTATGGAGCGTGACAGTAGTTCCATGAGGAAGAAGATGGCGAAGGTAGGACAGCGCTACTATGATGCTGAACATGACATCATGGATTACAGAATGTTCTACTACAATGCTGATGGTCAGCTAGTAGAGGATACGTATAGAACTAATACGAAGATCTCACATCCTTTCTTCACTGAACTGGTAGACCAGGCTGTACAGTATATGCTATCAGGTGAGGATGGAATCATCCATTCAGACATTCCAGAACTCCAGTCCAGACTGGATGAATACTTCGATGATGACTTCATCTGTGAACTGAATGACGTACTTACTGGAACGATGGCAAAAGGGTTCGAATATATGTACGCCTACATGAATAAGGACGGTAGACTGTCATTTGAATGCGCTGATTCACTAGGACTAATCGAAGTGAGAGAGCGTGACACGGATGATGGATGCGCATATGTCATATACTGGTATATTGATAAGCTGACAAGAGAGAATAAGACAATCAAAAGAATCCAGGTATGGGATGAAAATGAAACACATTTCTATGTCCAGGAGAATGATGGCAAACTGATGCTTGATGATTCCGAACCAATCAATCCGAGACCGCACATCATCTATACAAAGGAGAATGACAAGAACACTTATTTTGATAACTTTGGATTCATTCCATTCTTCCGACTAGACAACAATAAGAAGCAATGGAGTAGTTTGAAGCCTATTAAGGACTTAATCGACGACTATGACATCATGTCCTGCGGCCTATCTAATAATCTAGCTGATTTCGACTATCCTATTTATGTTGTGAAGGGTTTCAATGGTAATGATCTAGACGAATTACAGACTAATCTTAAGACTAAGAAAATGATTGGAGTAGATGCTGATGGTGGTTTAGAAGTCCACACTGTAGATATTCCACACGAAGCTAGAAAAACAAAAATGGACGAGGATGAAAAGAACATTTATAGATTCGGTATGGGGTTCAATAGCGCACAGGTAGGAGACGGTAATGTTACAAATGTAGTAATCAAGTCAAGATATGCATTGCTGGATCTCAAATGTAATAAATTAGAAATCAGACTGAAGAAATTCCTTAAATCGATTCTTAAAGTAGTCATTGATGATATCAACAGAAATGACAATACAGCATATGAAGTGTCAGATGTGTGGTTCGATTTTGACAGAGAAGTTATGACGAATGCATCAGATAATGCTCAGATTGAACTCACTGATGCGCAGAAGAGAGATGTAGAGATAAATACAATCATGTCACTCAACAATGTACTGGATAATGAAACCATCATACAGTACATATGTGATGTGCTGGATTTAGATTATGACGATATCAAGGACAGACTACCTAAGGATGAAGATGAAGATATTGAAGACAATAAGACGGCTCAAACAGTGCTGGACGGTATGACTACAGATGAATAAGGCTGAAAAAATCGCTGTGAAAGCGCAATTGAAGAATGAAGAGAAAGTCCTCAAGGAACTTAAAACGGCCTATAGAAAGGCTAGAAAGGACATCCAGGAGCAGATTAGACTACTTAATGCAAGGGATGACCTTCAGAATCTTCAGTCAATCATCTATCAGAGGAAATACCAGGAGATACTACTAAAGCAGATTGATGAGGCATTGAAGGACCTGAAGGATAATCAATATACGACTCTTGATGAATTCTTCAATGGATCATACGTGAATGGATATGTCGGTTCGATGTATAACTTCTCAAACCAGGGAATACCGATTCTGATGCCTATCGACCCTAAGAAGGTAGAAAGAGCAATCAGAACAGAATCAAAGCTATCTAGAAACTACTACAGACGAGGTGATACACCTGAAAATATCGCCAAGCTGAAGAAATCAGTCAGAATGGAACTTTCGAGGGGTATTGCTGGAGGCAAGACCTGGATCGAAATGGCCTACCAGGTGGCCAATGGAATGAATAGTCCTTTCAAGAAGGCACTGAATGATGCGAATAGAATCATTCGAACTGAAGGACACAGAATCAACCAGCAGGGCTTTCTTGATGCTGGAGATGATGCTATTGAAAGTGGTGCTGATGTAGTCAAGCAGTGGGATTCGACATTAGATGGATTCACTAGACCATGGCACCGAGAAGCAGATGGACAGATACGAGAATGGAATGACTATTTCGATGTCGGTGGTGAGAAGATGAAGGCGCCATCCATTGGTGGAAGTGCCAGAAACGTATGTAATTGTCGCTGTCAGCTCCTTCAGAGGGCTAAATGGGCAATGGATGAAAAGGAACTTCAGACCTTAAAGGAAAGAGCCCAGTACTTTAAGCTAGACAAGTCAGATAGTTTCGAATCATTCAAGCAGAAGTATTTGAACCTTCCCAAGGATGCTAGTAGAATTAAGGTAGATAAGAAGGACATAAAGTCTCATACACAGAAATTAAAGGCTGGAATGAAAGAAGAAGACTATAACGAATATATGAAGATTCTTGAGAATCATGAAAATGAGTCAATAAAGAATCTATACATCAATCATGCGGATAATGTACATGGAGTAATATACAAAAAAAGTAAGGGGTGCTATCATTCAGGTGGTGGAGATATTATATTTAATTATCCAGCGAAGGAATACATCGATAATGGAAAATCTAAATTCAGCACCTTAGCACATGAATATGGTCATTTTTTCGATGACAGTGTGGAATATGAAGGACTTCACTTCAAGGAAATTAAATTGATAAATGAAAGAACAGGCATGACAATATTCAGAAAGAATGCTAGTTCTTCAGATGAATTTCTAAAAGCAGTTAGAAAAGACAAGGAATATTTAAAATCAATATTGACTGATGAAGTTAAACAGAAGTTGAAGGCTTCAGATGCGAGCGCTGGAGTACAGGATGCAATTGATGGATTATTATGGCAGAGAATTAGCTGGGGACATGGTGATTCATACTATAATCGTAAGTATTCAGTAGCTAAGACTTTAAAAAAGCATAAATTATTGAAGGATGTTTATAATGAATTAGGAATAGAAGTTAAAACTCTCAAACAGACAGAGGATATATGTAGAGTATATGAGTCAGCTTCTGAAATGTGGGCGAATATCATGAGCGCTGAAGTGAATGGTGGTTCAGAACTTGAATTCATTAAGAAGTTCCTACCTAATTCATATGAGATGTTCATTAAGATATTGAAAGGGGTCAAGTAACATGACTGATGAATTTGAAAAGGCATTGAATGCCTATAAGAAAACATTCAATGATGATTTTCCAACATTTCAGATGTCCGCATATGGTCCAGAAGAGATGACGAAAATCATCAATGAATGTGTCAAGAAGAAAAAAGATGTATATCAACTTAATTATCTAGTACTGGATGATTCGATTCAGTACTAAAACAAAGCACCTATCTATTAGGTGCTTTTATTATGTCCTGAAACATGACAATAAACTGATTCATGTCATTATCGTTGGTGACAACGTAAAACATCAATGACTGAAAATCATAGCAAGACGTAACTTGTAAAAATTGTAAATGTGAAAGGAAGGAATGAAACAATGACATTAGAGGAATTACTTAAGTCACAGGGATGCAGTGATGAACAGGTAACAAACATCCTGACAGGTATGAAGGATAACAAGATCTATACGGCATCCGAGGAAAACCTTGATGTAAGGTATGAAAAATTGAAGACAGAACATGAAGCCATGGTGAAGAAGGATGGAGAGAGTCAGAAACTGATTGAAGATCTTCAGAAGGCAACTAAAGGAAATGAGGGCATCCAGTCCAAAATCACTGAATACCAGGGAATCATTGAAAAGCAGAAAGACGAGATTGAAGAAGCTAAGAAGGAATCAGCATTAAAGATTGGATTACTTTCAGCAGGTGCGAAAGCTGAAGACATTGATTATCTACTATTCAAGATGGGGCATGATTCTGAATTCAAAATGGAACTTGATGACAATGGAGGCATCAAAGGACTATCTGATAAGGTGAAGGACTTAAAGGTACAGTATCCACAGCAGTTCGAACAGTCCAATCAGAAGAAGATTGAAGAGAAGAAATTGAAGAATCCGAATAATGGCGGTGGTACTGGAATGACAAAGGCTGAAATCATGGGTATCAAGGATTCAGCGAAGCGCCAGCAGGCGATTAAAGAGAATTATGAATTATTCACAGGAAATGGAAAGGTGGAATAGATATGCCAGCAAAAACAGGACTAACAGGACAGGCACAGATTACAAATACAACAGTGAGAGAGATTGATTTCGTCACTAGATTTACAAGAAACTGGAACGCATTAATTGAAGTATTGGGAATTGTAAGACCAATCGCTAAGGAAGCAGGTACCGTATTAAAAGCAGGTGAAGCAAAAGTCACACTAGCAGATGGAGCAGTTGGAGAAGGGGAAGAGATCCCATATTCACAGGCTACATATAAGGAAACTAAGTTCGAGGATTTAACTTTAGAGAAGTATGTAAAGGCCGTATCAGTGGAAGCCGTAAATAAATATGGACCTGCTATCGCAGTAGAAAAGACTGATGATGCATTCTTGAATGAATTACAGAGCAATGTAATGACTAAGTTCTATACATTCCTTCAGAGCGGTACTTTGACAGACAAGCAGAAGACACTACAGATGGCCATCTCAATGTCTATCGGTAGAGTGAAGGATAAGTTTAAGAAGTTACACCGAGACTGTTCTGAAGTAGTTGTATTTGTCAATACATTAGATGTATATGAGTATCTAGGTTCAGCGAACATCACAGTTCAGACAGCCAACGGGGTTGAATACTTAAAGAACTTCCTAGGGGCTTCTACATTAATCCTTTCATCTGAAATCCCACAGGGAAAGGTAATTGCTACACCAGTAGAAAACATCGTACTATACTACATTGACCCATCTACACAGTTCGAAAAATTAGGACTTGTCTATACTGTAGAAGGTGAAACTAACTTATTAGGATTCCATGTAGAAGGTTCATATAGAACTGCTGTAGGTGAAGCCTACGCGTTAATGGGTATGAAGTTATGGGCTGAATATCTTGATGGTATTGCAGTCGTAACTGTAGAAAAGACAATCTCAGCATAATGAAGGGTGGTGAATCTGATGATTGTATCTTTGAATGAATTAATGAGATATCAGGAATTCGAGAAATACCATGATGATGAGATTAGACAGAAAGTAGATTCTATTGAAATGATGATTAGAGGTTACACTCATAACAATTTTCAGAATAGAAATGTCAGATTCACAGCTACCTCAGAAGGCAATATCTTGAATGGTACATCTCCCTTCTTAAGAGTGGGAGATACCATTCAGATTTCTCAATCACTAGTAAATGATGGATTATACGTCGTTGAAGAGTTATGCAGCGGATATATAAAGGTTGATAAGGAACTATTTGAAGCGCCTTATAATCTAGTTACTAAAGTAGAATATCCAGCATCAGTTAAGGCTGGAGTAATTGATCTCATGATTTGGAAAGAAATAACAAAAGATAAGATAGGAATCAAGTCAGAAACGTTATCAAGACATACAGTCACTTATTATGACCAGGATTCAAGCAATCAGATAAATGGGTATCCTGTATCATTATTAGGATTTCTTGAACCTTACATAAAAGCGAGGTTTTGAAAAATGCTAGGTGGAAATATTACAGCAGTAGTCCAAATTAAGAGTACGGATAGAAATGAGATTGGTGAACTATATACGGAGTGGGAAGATAGATATCAATTGACAGGATTTCTTGACTTGTCAACTGGTGATTCCACAAATACGTATTATGCTAAGCTACAGGAATCAACACATATATTCTTATGTAACTATCAATCATTAGAGTTCAATTCAAGTGATGCAAGAATGATTATTAATGGCTCAGTCTATCAGATACAGCTGATTGATGACCCGATGGGATTACATCAGCACTTAGAAATCTATCTCAAGTATGTTGGTGGTGGTATAAATGTCTAATAACGTAAAGTTCTATGATTATTCGGTGAACGTTAAATCAGCAATCAAGGAGAAGGCATTAGCATTCCTCAAGGAGATTGGCGGTGAAATACGATCACAGGCGAGCAGAAACAGCAGAAGGAAATCTTCACAGACCGCAGGTAAGTTTGAATACAAGGTTGATAAGGAAAACATGGCTGTTCATATCGGTTCGGACTATTGGAATGCGATATATGAAGAATTCGGTACTGGTGAGCATGCTATCAATGGAGACGGAAGAAAAGGATACTGGATATTCGTGAAGTCAATTGGCGCTCCTAGGGCTCCTAAGGGCGGAAAAACGTATACCAAGAAGGAAGCCAGAAGAATCATGGCAATCCTAAGAAGCAAGGGAATAGAGGCATACTATACCAATGGTAAGAAGGCAAATAGAGCCTTATTCAAGGCTTTTACGACTACAGAACCACATATTGAACAGGTAGCAAAAAAATATTTCGGAGACTTAGACAAATGACAAAAGAAGCATTGAATTATATTAGTTCGTTCCTTAGAGATATTGGGATGGAATATGACTTCAAGCAGTGGAATGATTCAGAAGTACCAGAAACATATTGGATAGGTGATTACCTTGAAATTGACACTTCAAATGAATATGGTCTTGAAGAATGTACATTCATGGTTACAGGAACAACGAATAGAGAGTTTTTAGAACTTGAAAGAGTGAAAGAAAAGATAAAGAACGCAGTGAGTAATGAAGGAAAGACCGATATTCTACCAAGTGGCTCAGGTATCGCAATGATCTATATAGGTGCACAGCCACTCCCATCAGTAGAGTACGGAACACATAGAATACAGATTGATTTGAGAATCAAGGAATGGAGATGTTAGACGAGATGAGAGCAGGAAAAACAGGGGTAACAGTTGATACTTCTAAAAAGATTCTTTTCGGTGCAGGCACTATTCATAAGAATCTAAAATACGTAGGAAATGCATGGAACTTTGATGAATCCATTGCGGGAAGCACGAAAGATGGCTCAAAGATCGAGATTGTTCCAAAATTCAAGGTAATCGAGCCAGATGGTGCTCACGTGAACGTGAAAGGATTACGAAAGAAAATTGGTGAGACTGCTAAGATGGATATCAACTTCCTGGAAGTTACAAAAGAAATCCTCAAGATGGCAGTAATCGGAAAAGATGGTGAATCAGAGGATTCAACATATGACATGATTGAATCGAAAGCAGATGTTACTGATGATGATTATTGGGAAAATGTGGCATTTGTCGGTGAGACATTGGGAGGAAAGAATATCATTGTCATTATGGATAATCCACTAATTACAAACGGTCTTTCACAGGAAGGAAAGAACGAAGAAGAAGTATCAAATTCATATACATTCGAATGTAATGCTGAACTAGGTGGAAACCTTGAGACATTACCATATCGAATCTATTATCCTAAGACTTTATAAGAGGTGAATATTATGGCAAGAGTAAAAGTATTGACAGCATTCAGAAACAAATATACAGGTGCTTTACATGCGCCTGGTGACATTCTAGACATCACAGAAGAAAGAATTGAAGAGATTAAGGCAGTAGCTGACAACCTCATTGAAGTAATTCCAGAAGAAAATGATGAAGTTGTAAAAGAAACAATTGAAGAAGTGAAGGAAGAACCTAAGAAACAGGCACCGAGAAGAAAGAAGGCATCTGACTAGTGGAATTAAGAAAATTGAAATCAGATGACCTTTTTCCAATGTTTGAGATTCTTTCAAAGATTGGATTCCAGGATTTGAAACAGGTCATGGATGTAGACAATATTGAATCATTCATGGATGCCGTCCATAATTCTGATAAGGTTAAAGAAGGAAACGTTGACCCTGTCAAGGTGCTGGGGGTGTCGGTAATTGCTGATGTGCTTCAGATTGTAATGAAGAACCTCCCATCATGCAGAAAGGAAATCTATACATTCCTTTCCAACATCAGTGGAATGAAAGTGAAGGAAATCGGAAAACTTCCACCAGGAGACCTTGTAAGAATGATTACACAGGTAATCAGGATGGATGAGTTCATGGATTTTTTCTCAGCTGTTTCCGAATTATTCAAGTAGATTATATGAAGTTTATGGATTTGCTATTCCGAGAATATGCGAATCCTTTTTTATTGCTTGATAGGGTCATTCCTGCTGGACAGTTCATGAATTTTCTAGACAGTTTCGAAAGGAAGCGAAAGGAAGACTTGAGATGGGACTTATATCTTCATAAGCTTTCACCGCTTGATGAAAGGTCATGGGGACAGTTTAACAGGGATCTTGACTTAATCGAGGAACAGCAGAAGAAGCCATCAAAGGCTGAAAGAATAAGAACAGTAAGAAAGTCATATGACATATTGAATGGATTTAATCCAGAAGAGGAAAGGAAGTGATTGACGGATGAAGCTATTTGAATTGTTTGGATCAATATTCATCAGAAATAAGGATGCGAACAAGACTATTGATGATACAACCAACAAGGCTAAGAATATGGCTGACACGCTAGGAAAATCACTTCAAAAGACAGGTGATAAAATCACCAAGGCAGGTAAGAAGGTAGCGCCGTTATCACTTGCATGCGGTGCATTCCTCACTGGTGCCGTAAAGGGTGCATCAGACTTCCAGGATGGAATGAATAAGATGTCTACTCTTTTTGATACTTCCAAGACATCAGTAAAGGGACTGTCCAGCGAGTTTCTGAATCTGTCGAATAAGACAGGCATATCAGCGACAGAACTCGCAGAAGCAGGATATCAGGCATTGTCAGCAGGTCAGAGCGTTGACAAGATAGGGAAGTTCGTTGAGACGGCTGGCAATCTAGCGAAGGCAGGCTTCACATCAACAACTACCGCAGTAGATGTCCTCACAACCGCAATGAATGCATATGGGAAGAATGCAGGAAGTGCAGATGATATCGCTAATAAGCTAGTCAGAACGCAGAATCTAGGTAAGACTACAGTAGATGAACTTGCTTCATCTATGGGTAAGATTATTCCGACCGCTTCATCCATGGGAGTGAACATTGATAATCTTACATCTGGGTATGTATCTCTTACTAAACAGGGTATCAGTACAGCAGAATCAACTACATATATGAATAGTATGCTTAATGAATTAGGTGATTCGTCTACTAATCTAGGAAAGATAATCAAGGAAAAGACAGGAATGTCCTTCCAGGACTGCATGAAGTCGGGGATGTCATTAGGTGATGTCTTAAAAGTCACAAAAGACTATGCTGATGAGAATGGTATAGCGTATAACGAATTATGGGGCAATGCTGAAGCAGGCAAGGCAGGACTTGCGATTCTAAATGGTGGGGTTGATGAATTCAACAATACCGTTGGAATTATGTCATCCAAGACTAATGATGTAGGACAGGCGCTTCAGAAGCTGGAATCACCTTCTACCAAGGCGAAGAAGGCCATCAATGAGGCTAGGAACAGCGGTATTGAATTCGGAACTTCAATCCTCATTTCATTGACACCTGCAATCAATGCCGTTACAAGCGGTATTGAAAGACTTACATCATGGTTTAATGGATTATCCAATGGGACTAAGACAACAATTGCGGTAATCCTTGCATTGATTGCTGGACTGTCTCCAGTATTAATTGTACTTGGTAAGGTTATCAGTTCTGTAGGTACAATCATCACACTGATTCCGAAGATAAGCGCTGGTATATCATTAGTTATGAATGGGGCTAAGGCATTATGGGCGATTCTAAGTGCCAATCCTATCGGACTGGTAATAATCGCTATTACGGCGCTAGTTGCTGGATTTACTTATCTATGGAATCACTGCGAAGGATTTAGAAAGTTCTGGATTGGATTATGGAACACAGCGAAGTCAACGATCTCAAGTGCTGGAAACTTCATCAAAGGTGTCATTGATAGAATTAAAGGATTCTTTAATTTCAAGATTTCTTGGCCTCATATTCCGCTACCACATTTTAATATTCAACCTAATGGTTGGAATGTGGGAGACTTATTGAAAGGTAAAATCCCATCACTTGGCATTAAATGGTACGCGCAAGCGATGAATAATCCGATGATTTTAGATGCTCCTACCATTTTCGGAATGTCCAATGGTCAGATGTTGGGTGCAGGTGAGGCAGGCGCTGAAGTTGTAGCTGGTAGAGATACGCTCATGAGGATGATTAGTGATGCATCAAACAATGGAAGTGATGATATTGTAAATGCATTGAATAGAATATTAGCATTACTAAGTGATGAAAACAGAATCCACGACATCATTGTAAAGGCGCTGACAGATGGCTCATTCAGTATCGTACTGGATAACAGAGAAGTAGGAAGGATTGTGAGAAAATATGCTTGATAGAATTGCACATACTAACTCAAACAATGAGACACTAGACTTCACTTCTTTAGGAATATTCGTGAATTATAACGAATTGAGGGACTATGAATGGCAGGTTAAGACCAATAATAATAGGATTACAGGATTTTATAAGGGGGTTGTAAAAAAGACAATCCCTTTTATTTTCTGTATTGATTATGAAAAGGCTGAAGCAATCAAGAATGCATTCTATGAACACTTTGAAATTGACGTTCTAAGACAAGCTATGGGATATTTTGAGATAAATGGATATAAATATTACTGCTATGTAGTAAAATCTGTTAAATCGGAATATCTAGAGAATAAGAGCATATTATCATTGGATGTCGAAATCACAACAGACGACTCTTATTGGATTAAAGAGACGACCTACACAGCTGACTTCACTTCCAGCAGTACAAGAACCGTCACAAAATATCCTTTTACTTATCCTTTTACGTACTCAACACCTAAGGCCGTAAACATTGTAAATGATTCATTTACTGATACGGACATGATCATGCGAATATATGGACGATGCACGAATCCTATTATTAATATCAGTGATAACACTTATCAGTTATATGTGACTTTAAATGCTGGAGAATATGCAGAGATTGACACCTTCAAGAGAACTATTACAAAGTATTCTTCTAATGGAGTGCAATCCAATATATTCAATTCACGTAACAAGTCATATGATACTTTCAAAAATATTCCGCAAGGGTCTTTTGATATAACGACTGTAGGAGTTGAAAAAGTTGATATAGTACTCATTGAAAGAAGGGGGGAGCCTAAATGGGGTTAGAATACATCTACACAGATGCTAGCTATAATGAATTAGGATATCTCACTCATACTGATGCAGATATTGAAATCGGGGAGTATGGTGTATCAAAGAATGATTTTGAGTTAACACTATCACTAGAAGATAGAGACCCTTTGTTTACTGTGGGGTCTCTTTTCTATAAGGAAAATACTGAAATTGGTGGAGTAATCCAGCGTTTAAAAGTTAATACGTCAGACAATACCACCACTATGATAGGCCCTACATTTAGAGGATTATTAGAAAAGGAATTTATACAGCCCCCAGCAGGAAGCGCGTATTTAACTTTAAATGGCGAAGCTAACGCATGCATCAATACTCTCATTGGTGACAGGTTCGATGGTCTCTTTGTGGTTGATAATATAGGTGCTAGTAATATCAATGTTAAATATGATGTACGTGACATCAATCTCTTGCAAGCTTTAGAGAAAGCACTAGGCGCTAGTGACGCAAGATTATGTATCAAACATCAGATAGACGGGAAAGTCCATTTGTATGCTGAAAAAATCAATGATTTAAGCGACACGTTACAGTATGATAATGACTATCAGATTAGCATGATTGTGAAGACCAAATCTAAACCATACAATCATATCCTGTGCCTTGGAAAAGGCGAGCTATTGAATAGATTAAGAGTCAATTTATACTTGCAATCAGATGGATCATGGAGCGAATCCAACGAGACTTATAAAGGGCTGAGCAGAAAGACATACAAGCACGAGGATGTAAATGTTGAAGATCGTGCGGAACTCATTAAGAATGCGATTGAGAAAGTGACAGAAACAAATGAGAGCGACACATTAGAAATCTCTTTTGACGCTGATAATGCAGAACTTTTTGACATTGTTGGAGCAAAAGAGAATGTAACAGGAATCTCATTTAAAGAGCCTATAAGCCAAAAAATAATCAAGATTAGTGATGATGATATAGAAATATCTTATAAGGTAGGTGATGCGAAATGATTAAGAATATTAATATAACAGACGCAGAAGTCAGTGCTGAGCTGCATGGCTATATGTATCTAGCGTTATATGACTATTACGGAATTCTACACGCTGGCAGTAGAATGAGAGCAGAAATTGTATCCAATAATGAAATTAAGATTAATGACGGCATCCTGTGCAATTATGGCCGTTTCATGAGAATCGTTGGTAGTGAGACAGTACGCATTGAAAACGGTACAAGCGGAGTGAAGAGAACAGACTTGATCGTGGCTAGATTTAATACGAACGGTACTAAAGAGACCCATACACTTGCAGTCATTAAAGGTCCAGCAGGTGGAGCAGAGCCATCATATAATCAGACCGATATTTATAGTGGCACAGGCACAAGAGATCTAGTGCTATATGCTGTGCATCTAAATGGGCTGAATATTGAATCTGTAGAACGTAAATGTCAGGAGTATATGAGTATCAGAGAGTTGATGGAAAATGTTTCTAAAAATGCGTGGAGTGACTGGACATCATGTGGGCGTAACGCTTGTAATGTTGAACTGTTTTATCGATACAACGAAGGTTTGAAACTTGTACAGTTAAAAATTGACGGTTCTGTTAAGGCTACAGTCGTTAATGGTACTATTGGTTACATGTGGGAAGGATTCCCAAAAGACAAATCACCAAAAGGGAACGTTTTCTTTCCTGTTCAGACACAGACGCAAGGTAGTGATTTAACCTTAAGATATTATCCAACTACTAGTGATATAACTGCTAGTCATTGGACATTAGTCGCATTCCAAGGAACAATCACACAAGCGTACGTCTGTGGTACTTATATGTACTGTTATGAAGACTAATAGAAAAAAAAGGGGTGATTAAATGATTAATATTATTATTGATAAAATGGGGAGACCTTCAAAAGGGAGCATCTTTTTGGGCAACCAGCATGAAAACCTGGATGAAACATTACATTTTCTTTTTCCTGCTGATTATGATAGCTACTATAAATATGTGACATATTACTACAAAGACAGAAGAACAGGAAACGAATTGACAGGAATCTCTCCTCTAGTAAATGGTTCTTTCATCATCACCAGCGCAATTACTAAATGCGCTGGAATGTGGGAACTGCATACAATTTGTAAGAGTAGTCCTATTGATCTAGATGCGAAAGTTATTGATTTGACTGTGAATAACAGTGGTAAAGAACACATCTTTATTTCTGACGTAATTAATGGGCGCATTGGTGGTAATAACATTGATGTGGAAGCTTTTAATAATGTCACAATTGACGAAAATATCGCTAGTTTATATGATAGTATTCTAGCTTTAAAAAATAAGGTAGAAGAAAATGACAAGGTTCATGGAGAAAATGAAAATGTCAGAAAAACCAACGAACTAGTACGACAGGAAGCAGAGACTACTAGACAAGAAGCTGAAAATGAGCGTGTGAGCGCTGAAACATCAAGGGTTGATACAGAATCTACTAGACAGTCAAACGAGATTACAAGACAGTCAAATGAGACTGCTAGAAAAACGGCTGAATCACTTAGAGACATGGCAGAAACTGCAAGAGCAAGCGCAGAAAGTCAGCGTGTTGAAAATGAAAAATTATACGTGCAGGCAGAAAAGACACGTGTCGGAACTGAAAAAGAAAGAGCACAGGCTGAAACCCTTAGAAAGCAGTTAGAAGCTACTAGACAAGAAGCAGAAACCACTAGACAAGATACAGAGCGCTCAAGGGTCGAAACAGAAAAGTTAAGAATTAGCGCGGAGAATGCAAGAGCACAAGCTGAACAGTCACGTGTTAATGTAGAAAGTCAGCGTGTATCTGCTGAATCCAATAGAGTAAACGCAGAACGTGCTAGAAGTGAAGCAGAAACCAATAGAGTAAACGCAGAACAATCACGTGTAGACGCTGAAAAGCTAAGAGTTACAGCTGATACTGAAAGAACCAATAAGACTAACACTGCATTGAAGACATTAGAAGATGCAGTTGAAAGTGCAAGAGAAAAGTACAGTCAGCACTTTTTCGAAAATGCTTTCGCCTTGCAGAGAACTGGAAAAGTGTACACTGTAAAATTCCCATTGTGGAAAACTTCACACTTGGCTGAAGGCGAAAAACTAGATGATAATGCTGGTCTTGTACTTGAGCCATCAACTAAGACAATTCGAGGAAGAAACGATTATAAGGATATACCATTATTTAAGACTTATGATGTCAATGCCTACGTGGATGGTGATGGTGTACGTCACGTAACTGCGATTAAAGGTGATAAGAATTTTAGAGACACAGGGAAAACAGATGTATTCGTTATGCAGATGTCTTATTTTGAAAAGACTTGGACTGATGATCAGTATTGGTATTATTCAATTACCGATACAGCACGAGACGGCTATACAGTCGCTAGAGAATGTATCAATAGAGACGGTACTACACAACCATTCGCATTATATTCTAAATATGTAACATCATTTATTGATGATAAGCCATATTCTACTAAAGGAATGGCTCCAGCACGATACTGTAGTAATCCTAATGAGGCAGTTAAGAGCGTAAATAACTCTTATAACGGATTAATCGACTACTGTAAGAAAAAAGGAAAATTTTACACAGGTGGAACAACAGCACTCTATAAATATGTGCTACTTACTCAGCAGTTAATGCTAGGTACGACCGTACCAAAATCAAAAATATGTGGCTGTGCTAATTATTGGGTCAACACTCCAGCATCAATCAAGAGTACTGACAAACATACTTATTTTCCTGTTACAAAAGCACAGGCTGACAATTACCCTGTTGGCGCTGGAGTATCTGTAGGATACAAGCATCTGAATTCAGATGGCAAAGCAACAGATGACAGAACATACTCAGAAATCCATAAATATGCGAATGACGTAAGGATCCTGAAGAAAGAACCTCTAGATGATGATAATGTAGCGATTTATCTAGATGTAGATGAACCATTTAATACTATGCCTGTGCAGTTAAGTGACACTGTATCAAGTGATATTTACTTATTTTCTATGCACTGGAATAGTGGTTTTAGCGACAACGTATTAGATAGATGTGGATGCCCATGTGAAAACAAGAGCGATTTAACGAGTGGAAGATACCCAATGGTTTGGCAGGGCATTGAATTAATGGTTGGGGGTTATGAGACTTTTGGCAACTCATTTATGAACATAGTCAACCTAACCACTAGAGATGTGTATGTTTGCAATGATGCTACCAAACTAACAAAAGATGAAAATCAAGCTAAATTGACATACACTAAATTGCCTTATCAAATGACTGTATCAAAAAATAGCCAATGGAATTATGTCACCGAACTCAAGGTTGACATAGAAAATGGCGCTTTCGTTCAAACTGCAAGCGGTCAAGATGGTTCTTCAAGTGCCACAGGTTTTGGAGATGCTATTTATTTTGATGGAGCAAAGAGCGGAACGCGCGAGTTCTTGTCGCTTGGGGTTCTGAACTTTGGTTCTGGTGCGGGTCTTGCTTTTTGTCTTGGTTATGGTTGGCTTGACTCTGCGATTTGGTCTTTCCTCGCTCGCCTCTCCATCAACGCGGTAGGGGGTGAATTGACTGCGTAGCAGTCAAGAGGGGCGCTCCCCTTACGATTTTTAAAATTATATAAGGGCTTCTAAATAGCGTGGCTGTTCTTGTCGCTTGGGAATCTGAACTATGGTTCTAATGCAGGTCTTACTTATTGCAATGGTAATAATTGGCTTGACAATGCGAATTGGAATATCCTCGCTCGCCAATCTGAAGAAAATTAAAATAAACATTTAGAAGTCGTATCTAAGTAGAACACCTCAGAAAAATGAGGTCTTTAGTCTTTTGACTAAAAATAAGATGTGAAACGCATGCGTCTAGTAGCAATTATGAAAGGCGCATAACATCAGAGAGATGTTTAAAGGTTCGAAAAAACCTTTTTTTTATAAGGAGTTATCAAAAAATGAAGAGATATTTGAAAGATTTTAAGTTAGACGCCCAATTTATCGAAGATGCCATTTATGAGTGTCTTGATGGTTGTGGCAATTCTCGTAAGCGCTGGAAGCGTCTTGATGTGGCTTATTTTCTTTCAGATTATCTTATTTCTTTTGGTAGAGATCGTGGGTTAAATCGTCATGATTTAGCGCATTATTTGCATGACTACATTATGAGTCATAATGACTTTAAGCCATCATTTAGTAACCTAATCCATGACATTGCAGTATCTATTTATAATGAGATAGATACACAGTCTATCAAGTTAAAACCTATCATATATCAATCTAGGGTTGATGTGAGCAGTGGTAAGGTTAGAAAAATAGGTTTAGCAAGCGTCAAGCAGCAGGTGTATGACTATATAGCTGTTAAGGCTTGTAAAACTATGTTTCTTAACAAGATAGGTACGTATCAATGCGCAAGTATAAAAGGTCGAGGTCAGACGTACGGAAAGAAGGCGATTGAAAAATGGATACGAAAGAACCCTAAGAAATGTAAATGGGTTTGGAAGGGTGACATTGAAAAGTTTTATCCATCGGTGCCACATGATAAACTAAAGAAACTTTTAAAGAGGGATATAAAGAACAGTATAGTTATTTATATCCTTTTTACTTTGATTAATACATACATCAAAGGATTATGTATTGGTTCTTACTTGTCGCAATTCTTAGCCAATTATTTTCTGTCATATGCTTATCATTACTTGAGTGAGAAGTGCTTTAAAATCAGACATAAAAGAAACGGTACTATACAGCGTGTCAGATTGTTACATTATGTTCTTTTCTACATGGATGATATTGTTATATTTGGTAGCAGTAAAAAGCACCTTAAATTATGCATTAAGGCACTAAAAAGATACTTATGTGTATATTTAGGCTTAAAAATTAAATGCAATGAGCAGTTATTTAAACTTGACTCACGTCCAATTGACATGATGGGATTTAAAATCTACACGTTTAAGACTACAATCCGAAAGCGAATATTTAAAAGAGCTAATAAATTAGTCTCTAAATATCGCAATCCAAAGAGATTAATGTCTCTAAAAGATGCAAGATCCTTTATGTCATACAAAGGATATTTTGATAATTCCAACAGTTTTAAATACAAATTAAAACATAAATTTAAGCGCATATCTGAGTGTGCTAGAAAGGTGATTAGAAATGAGAACAAAAGCTTTGTTTACACAGAAACAGCCATCATATAGATATTTTAAAATCAACGATGTACGTGCAGATGTTTTTATTTACGACTATCTAAAATACGTGCTTGATGAAGAAACAGGAAGCACATTGTATGAACATGAATTTAATCAATTCACAATCAAACCATCCGATATCACGGAAGATATGATTAAAGAAAATCCATTAAAATACATGGATTACGTCACTCCTGTTGAAAAATCAGATGCTGAAAAATTGGCTGATGCAGAAAACAGCATCACGGAGTTACAGTTAGCTCTAGTCGAGCTGTGTGAAAGCGTAGGTGTTTAGTGTGATTAATATTTATGTAGAGTTGATTATCAAAGGTGAAAAGACTATTGATGATGTACCATTTAAACTCTTTGGAAAACCCACGAAGGAAAAAGTTAAACAGGAATTAATTAAAAGAGGTCGTAAGGATCTCGCAGAAAAGGAAGGTAAATAATTATGGATTTCAGTCAGTTAACTCAGTATTTTGTTTTAGTTGTGATGATCGCATGCCTGGTTGTTGGCTACATCATCAAGACATCTTTTGATAAAATTCCCAACAAATATATTCCAACTATTTTGGCAGTTGTTGGGGCTGTTCTTAACGCAGTAGTTAGCGACATGTCTGTTGAATCAGTTGTTTATGGTGCACTTATGGGTCTAGCTTCGACAGGATTACATCAGGCCTTTACAAGATTTGTCGAAGGCGAAAAAGAAGGTGCTTAAATGACTGAGGCACATGCAGTATATACCGTTATTATCGGTGTTGGGGCATTGATTGGAGTAATGACTCCTGTTCTAAAGTTAAATAATAGCATTACTAAGCTAACTACAGCGATTGAGTATATGGCCAGTGATAATAGAAGACAGGATGCGCGATTAGATGCGCACTCAAAAGAATTAGACGATCATGAAAAAAGAATCAGTCATCTAGAAAAATAAATATCGTTGTGAGAGGACATGCGCGCCTCTCATTTTATTTTGGAAGAAAGAAGGTATAAAGTATGAGTTATATTTTTAAGACTAATATTGCCAATAAATCTAATTATGGTGGCAAAAGAAACACAGGTAATATTAAGTATTTAGTTTATCATTACACAGAAAATGATGGAGACACTGATGAAGGAAATGGTAAGCATTTTCATAATCACATCGTAAAGGCATCAGCGCATTACTTTGTGGATGATGATAGCGTTACGCAGTCAGTGCCCGATAATTACATTGCATACTCGGTTGGTGGTAGATGTCAGTCTAATCACCACCCATTATATAAGGTATGTACTAATTCAAATTCAATCAGTATTGAAATGTGTGACTGCTATAAAAATGGGGTTGTTGAAATCACTGACAAGACACTTGAAAACGCAATCGAATTGGGTAAGGTTCTAATGAAAAAGTACAATATTTCGATTGATCGTGTCATTCGTCATTATGATGTCAACGGCAAAGCATGTCCTAACTGCAATAATTTTTTGAATGATGCAACTTGGAATGCGTTCAAAAGTCGATTAAATGGTGTTCCTGTGGCAGTTCCAAAAGCAGATACAAATACTTCAGCACCACATAAGAGTGGTTATGATGAGTGGGTTGCTAGACTACAGAGCGAACTAAATGAGCAGTTTGACAAAGGATTAAAGGTTGATGGACTAAAAGGGCCAAAAACGCTAAGCGCTTGTATCACTGTTAAAAGGGGCGCAAAAGGTAATATCACAAAATTAATTCAGGAACGATTAAACAGTGTTGGGTTCAGCTTATCAACGGATGGAAAATTTGGCGGTGGAACAGAAAGAGCCGTTAAAGTGTTCCAGAAGAATAGAGGCTTGAAGCAAGACGGAATCGTGGGAACTAATACATGGGATTGGTTATTAAGAGGAACTAAGATGTAGTGTAGAAAATTAATGGCAAATTGATGGCAAAACAATGGCATTGACTTTTTAGATTGGGTCTAAATTGGGTCAAGTTGGGTCAAAGTAGGTCAAAAAAAAACAAGACAAAGTTTGTCCCATTTTTGTCTTGTCCTTTTCTATATTTATAATTTTGTAAACATTAGTAACAGATTAGTAACACACTAGTAACAAAGTATTATAAAATAGCGTAGTTATCACAAACAATATTATCTATAAACTATCAAAGAGATAATATTATTTATCACTTATTACAAGAGACATTCAAGAACTCCCTTTTGGGAGTTTTTGTTTTACCTTAAAATAGAGTTTTGAACTTTGCCAGACACTGTCTAACAAAACATATTAAATGTTTCTCAGATAAAAAGGTAGTTTACATCTCTTTCCTAAATCGCTACAATAGAGAATCGAGGTATTCACCTCTTATATCTTATGTAAAGGAAAAGGGAAAATGGGGATTTATTTCATTGTATGTCCGTTAGTCTTTCTAGCGGGTTTTGTAGATTCAATTGCAGGTGGGGGAGGTCTTATTTCACTTCCAGCCTATATGTTTGCAGGAATACCAGTACACGCCGCGATTGCGACAAATAAGCTATCATCTTCAACAGGCACTGTTGTATCGACTGCAAGACTTATTAAGAATAAAAAAGTAGATTGGGGATTTGTACCAGGAACAGTCATTGGCGCACTCATTGGTTCTGTCGCAGGCGCAAATCTTACACTCATTATGAGTGATTATATTCTAAAGATGGTATTAGTTGTTCTTTT
>JABLTL010044238.1_pt1 | contig 42654 bp, 55 predicted proteins | sample 7160151 | NCBI WGS metagenome assembly JABLTL01 (sample SAMN14651223, study PRJNA627086) | human gut metagenome | isolation source: feces | host: Homo sapiens | reverse complement strand
TGCCGCTACCAGGCCCGTTGGTCAAGCGGTTAAGACACCGCCCTTTCACGGCGGTAACATGGGTTCGATTCCCGTACGGGTCACCATTGGATTCAAAACCGAACACGATCACCGTCATCGGTATGGTTTTCATCCAAACCAGAAAACACGCCCTGCCTTGATTGGCGGGGCGTGTTCCTTTTTACACTACGGTATTACCGCATACCCTTCTGCTGCTCCATCCGGGTCAGAATCCTGTGCAGGTCGTTCTTGGTGTCCAGGTCGATGCCCTGGGAATCAACCAGCTCCCGCAGCCGGTCCACGGCGCTCCCGTAAGAGTAGCCGTCGTCTCTTGCATATCTGCCCATGGAATCCCGCCGGTTGGAATACCCGTCCTCCCGGCTGTACCTCCGGGAATAATCCCGGCTGTAGCCCTGGTCCGTAATGCAGTCCAGCTTGCAGATCAGGGATGCAAGGTTCTTTGCCACCTCGACGCTTCCGCGGTCGATGCGGTCACCCATGCCCTCCAGCTCCTGCATGGCTGCGTCCCGCAGCTTGTATAACTTCTCGTGCATGTCGTCACCTCCTACGCCACCCGCTCGATCATCAGGTTGGCATTCTCAACACTGATGGCCTGAGCGGAAATGTTTCTGACTGTCAGGCTTGCGCAGCAGCCTCTGGGAACGTCTACAAACGCAGCCGTTGCCACATTAAAGGCGTTCCAGACTGCCGCCGGCGTCACCGTGGCCGTGGTCTGCTGGATAGCCTCGCCGCCCAGCGACAGTGCCACGCTGATGGCCTCCACCGTTCCTCCCGCCGGTACGCTGATGTTTCCGGCAAACAGCACCTTGTACCGTGCAAAGGTGGAACAGCCATTGCAGGCGCCCCGCAGCGTCACAAGCCCGGCACCTTCCCGGTGAACAACATACCCGCGATTGCACCCCACAGGGGTGTCGGTAAACAGCACGTTCTGTCCAGCCGCTACAGTCTGGGCAGCGTTCGCAGTAAGTTCAACCGCCATAAGCTACCCCCTCAGAAGCTGCCGCAGCCGCAGCCATTGTTGCAGCAGTACGGGTTCTGCACCTGATAGGAAGGCACAGGCGTGGGACGCAGCGTGCTAACCAGATAATTGTTCTGTGCCTGCTGGGAAGCCGCCATCCGCAGAGCCTGGTTCTCCGCCTGGAGATCCTGCATTCTGGTGCTGTTCAGCTAGTCGATGACCCGGTCGCCCACCTTGTCGATGGCGATCATGGTCGCGTTGTGCTGGGCCTGCATGTTGTAGTTGGTGTCGCAGAAACCACGTTCAATGGCCCGTCCCAGGCCGTTGTTGACCCCGGCGATCTCCTGCTTGATGTCGCAGCAGCAGTCAGAGAGTTTCTGGCCCACGCCGTTGACGGCGATCCGGGTCTCATACCCCTGCTGCATCTGGCCCACCTGCACGCCGTTGATCAGCTGCGCCTGGGTGTAGCCCAGGTCACACAGCCCGTTCTGGGTGTTGTCCAGTCTCCGCTCCAGCGAGTTGGTCGCGTCGGAGATCATGCGCTGCACCGTCGCAAAGTCGCTGGCCAGCACATAGTTGTCAGCAGCTCCGGAATTTCCGTTGCCGCCCCAACCGTTGCCGCCCCAGCCAACAAACGCGAACAGGAACAGGATAATAATCCACCATGCGCCGTTCCCGCCGAACATACCGTCGTTGTTTCTGTTGGTCAGCGCCACAACATCGGCAGGGCTCATCATATCGTTCATATTCTTTCCTCCTAAAAAATATTATATAAACCGTTGCGCACCCGGCTTATTTCAGAAGTCTCTGGAACTGCGTTGCCAGCCCCTGCAGCTGGTTAAACTGCTGCTGTGTCATTTTCCCCGAATTCAGCAGCTGCTGCACCTGCTGCTGCGGGTCTCCCTGGAAATTCGCCCGGAACTGGTTGAACTGCTGGATCATGTTCCCGATGCCCCCCGGGGTAGGCGTGTTCCCGCCAAACTGCCGAAAAAGATCATTCATTGCTGTTCCCTCCTGTCAGCTCCGCCAGCCGCTTTTCGAATTCTTCTCGGGTCACGAAGTCCCCCGCAGGCGCTTCCGGCTGTCTGGCCTCCCGCATTTCCTCGTACCGGAATATACGCAGCGGGTTGGGGATGCCGCTGCCGTCCACGCTTTTGACGTAGAACTGCTTCTCCTCGCTGTCCATCATCCACACGGCGGCCCCAGGGGCCACAGGATAGGCTTTTGCCCCGGCCATGCCCTGTACCCAGACGATGTTGTTTCCCGCCCCCTGGGTCTGCTGGCTCTGCTGCCCGTACATAAAATGGTTCCCGCCCATACCGTAATTGAACATTTTCAGTCACCTTTCCTTTTCCAGAAATAAAGTGGTATCTCTCCGGAGCAGTCCCATGTGTCGTAGATGTCTCCGTCCTCCACCGCCACAACGTGATTCTTGAGCGTCAGCACGTACAGCCCCTTGGGATAGTCCCGGCAAAAGTCCGCCACGCTGTAGCAGTCCGGGCAGGTATTGGGAATCAGGAATCGCTCAAAACCATTCCTCCGCAGTATCGCGCCCCACACATTGTTGCTTGACGGCATATCGCACATATCCATTCCCGCGCATACCAGCTGCAAATAGGCGTTCTCCCAGTCTGCACCGATGGCCTTGCACACAGCCCGCACCGCACAGTCGCCCACCCTTGCCGCCAAGGGGTTCGGGTTGAACATCTTCCACATGGCTTTCCCTCCTTGGCTTTATAATAACAGGAAAGCCGACAGGCAACCTCTCGATTACCTGTCGGCTTTTTCGCGTATTTTTCGCACTGGCAGCTTGTCGCTGTAGGGCTGAACGGCATCGTACTTGCTTTTCAGCCTTGCGACAATTCTGTCAATTGCGGCAAGGGGCATATTGTATTCGTGGCACATCTTCACGCGGCTCCATCCGGCGGCCCGTGCCCTGATGACGCGCTCCTCGTCTTCCGAAAGAGAAGCAAGGTCTATGAATTCGTCAAGCAGCACACGGTTCCACAGAACCGTCCGCGCCATACATTATTCGGAGCCTTTATCAATCCACTGCTTAAACGCCTGATGCAGGCCGGTGGAAGCCAGGCCGGATACAGCGCCGCCCAGAATTACCTCCGGGGTAATCTGCGGCCAGTTAAGCCAGACGGACAGGGCCACACCCAGTACGGCCACAACAACCGGAATCCAGCGATTGTCGGCACTGGTCACGTGCTTGATCAGGTAGCCCACAACCAGGCACAGGCCCACGATCACGGGTACAACGAACGTGTTCAAAAATTCCATAAGTATTCCTCCTAAAAATATTTAGCCCAGGCCCATCCGGGCCAGAACATACCCAAGTACTGCTGCAACCAGCAGGGATACGACCTGTCCGACCACCGTCTCCCACCGTTTTCCCGGCTTCAGCTTGATTTCCTGCACGTCCACGCACAGTCCGTCAACCTTTTCACCAGTTGATTCCACTTTCTCGGCCATAACGGCCACAGACGTTGCCAGATGGTTCACGGCTTCCGTCTGCTTCTCCAGCGCTTCCAGTCGGTGGGAATTGGATTTGCTGCGCTGCTCCACGGCGGAAAGCCGGCCAATGATCTCTACGTCTTCCATTGGCATACTCCTTCCTAGCCGCTCCACCGGCTGTATTTTCCGTCGTCAATATGGACACCCCAGCGGTACTTTCCCAGCCCGCCCCGGCCCGGAATCATCTCCTGCTGCACTTCCGCAGCGATCTCCTGCAATCTGGAAACAGAGATATTCCCGCCGATTGGCGCCAGATCAATGGCGTGCCCGGTCCGATGCAGCGACGTAGCCACACCGCCCTGTTCCGCGTTCCACTTCTCGCACCGCAGCGCGGAGTTGTTGTTCAGCGGAACGCCGGCACGTCTTCGTATCTCGTCCGCCATCTTCATTGCGGTCTCGGACATTTCCGCCGGGTAGCCATTGCAGTATTTCCCGCCGCACTTGCACCGGCACTCAGTCCTGGTAAAGTACTTAATCTCGTCCCAAAACGTCCCCGTCTCAGGCGGCTGCCCGCTGTCCGGCACGGCCTCATCCTTCGCAAACCGGTCCTGCCACACCGCATCTTTCAGCCTTATCTGCGTCTGCTCCCCGGCGATTCCATCCACGGTCAGCCCTTCGGCCCCCTGGAACCGCCTCACCGCCGCCTGGGTCAGCCGCCCGTCCACGCCGTCAATGGCCCCCGGGTCATACCCCAGATAGTCCAAAAGCTGCTGTACCTGCTTGATGGTCATACGCTGTTCACTCCTTTCCTTCATTCCTCCTTCTGTTCTTCCCTCATCTTATCGTATTTCCCTTCGTTTCTCTAACCCAAAACCCCGGGTTTCCCCGGGGTTTTTCGTTTATCGCCAGGGCAGCTTCCGCAGCACGCTCTTCCTCGCCTTGGGGTATTCCGCCTGGAAAAGGGTATCCTTCTGCGCATCGCTGATGGGCATCGAATCAATGTATTCGATAACCTGTTCCTGCTTCGTGATATCCGTTTTCCCGTCTCCGTCTTCGTCAATGCTGGACAGCTTCGAAACAGCCCGGATATAGCTGTCGTAGGTGTCCGCGGAGATTCCCGCCGGGTGGATGGTTTCGGCGTAGTCCAGATATCTTGCATTGCTCCAGCTGATTTCGTCCCCCAGCTCCAGCTCCGTATCCCACTGCAGAATCAGATCGTCCAGCTCCTCATCCTCGGCAATGTCCGCCGCGGTAAGCACCTTCCGCACCTGTGCCTCCGTCAGCTCTCCGACGGCGTAGCCGTCCTTGGCATCGCTCTTGATGTTGCTCTTGAAGGTATTCTCCGCCGCCTCCTCGGCTTCCGCCCGCGTCAGCTTCCCGTCCGCCTCCTGGTTCCGGTCCGCCTGATAGCGGATCAGTTCCTTTTGCACGTCCCCGGCATATCCCAGTCCGTTGGCGGCGGCGTTGACGTATTCGGAATAGTCGTACAGCTTTTCCGGAGGGCTTTCCTTGCCGCTCTGGGTCTTCTCCTTCATGCTGTTGGCCTTCTGGTTGATGGCCTTGATCACCTGATCCTGGGTGTAGTGCCCCTCGGCCACGATTTCCCGGATGATGGCCACCCGCTTTGGCGTGTTCCCGTCAATGGCGTACTGTGCAGCCGTCTTGATTCTGGGGTCATTCTCCCGCATACCCTTTAATAGGGCGCTTTCGTACTTCTTCTCATCCCCGAACTGGGCCTTCAGCCGTCTGGCAAGCACATCCTTCCCCTGGGTGATAGCCTTGTACAGCTGGTCACTGCTGCTCTCGTCCGCCTTCCAGCTGAGGATCGGGAAGTTCTTCCGTGCGCTGTCCTTCACGGCCTTCAGCACGGTGTCGGCGCTCATCTCCGCCCCGTTGCTGGGGTTCCTCGCCGTATTGAAAACCGCCTCCACGTCCCGCACAACGTTCTTCAGCGGCAGGCCCATAACCGTTCCAACCATCCATGCGTTGTCCAGCCATGCGTCCCGCACCTTCTTTTTCCATTCCTTCTTCTCCTCATCGCTCCACTCATCGTCATACTTTCCGTACAGTGTCGTGATTTTCTTCAGCGCCGTTATCAGGTCAGAGGCAAGGCTCATGTCCGTCCGCTCGATGCTGTAGCCGAGAAGCAGATTGTTGATGTCCGACAGAACCGGGATGTAAGTCAGCGGATTGAGGGAATCCACGGTCTCCCCCGCAAGACTTGCCATGTATTTCTCCCAGTAGGTCTTGTCATCGTCGTCATCTCTGGCCGCGTATACCACCGATGCCAGCGCCGCGTTCAGCACCGTCGCCACGGCCACACTGCTCATAACCTTCCCTGCCATGCGCTTGTCGCCTCCGGCGAACTTCCGTACCGCGTCCTCCACCATGTTGGCCGTGGTGGTAGGCTCCGCCATGAAGGATGTGACCATGCTCATCATGCCGCTCTTTGCCCGCATATTGGCGCTTCTGGAGAATACGGAATCATATACCTGTGTCCGCGTAATGGTGTCCGTGAACAGCTCTCCGGCCTTTTGCAGAAGGGCCTCGCCCTTCAGTCCCGGGTTCTGGGCCGCCGTCTTCCGCTTCGCCGCCTCCCAGATAGCACACCATGTCACCTGGTCCGCCATTTCCGGCAGCCACCCGGAGTACTCGTCCACCTTGTCCGTGATCTTCCCCCAGGTGCTGAGCCCGTTTCGCCCGATGATGTATTCCAGGGTGCTTCTGCCCATGTCCACGTCAAACCGGCCCATTTCCTTTAAGCCAGCCACAGCCGCATATTTTTTCAGCTGCTTCCAGGTTTCGGCAAACTTCGTTCCCTCTACCTTGCTGCCGATAAAATACTTCGGTTCAATGTAGGCCAGCGCTCTACCGACGGCACTGGGCTGCTGAATGGCCACAGACAGAGAAGCGGAAACCGCCGCTTTCTTGAATCCGCTCAGCATGGCCTTGCTTACCGTCTCTCTGGGGTCGGCCCGCAATCCGCCGTTCAGGTCCTTCAGGAACTGGTCAATGTAGGTCACAGCCCCCTTGCCAGCCGTCTGCTGAATCATCTGCCTTACGCCAATTGTCTGCTTTCCCTTGGAATCGCCCTTCTGCGTCCAGTTGTACACCCGGTAGAAGTCCTCCATGGGCAGCGTGAAGGCGTGGTACATGCTCATGTCGTTCACATGCTGCGCCCAGGTCTCCGTCAGGCTGGAAAGCTCAATGGCGTTGTTGGCGTGCTGGGTCAGAGCCTTGGTAAAGCCGCTGTTCTTCACCTTGTTCCCGGTCCGCTCCTGCTGTTCCCGGATGCGCTCGGAGAATACCCCGCTGGATTTCAGGGGCCAGTAGGTTTCTTCCCCGAACTTCTTAATGCCGTACATCGCCATGTTCACTTCGTCGCCCTTGGCACCCATGACCTTGGCAAGATACTGCTGCATCTCAAAGGCAAACTGCCGCTGCTCCTTCGTCAGGCTTCCAACAATGGCGTCGATGGTCTCGTCCGTCAGCGTGTAGGCGTTGGCGTCGTCATAGGTCACCTCCCTGGTCACCCCCAGAGGCCCCCGCTGCAGCCGCTTCGTGTTTTCCGCCAGCACAATGCCGCCTTTCGTCAGGTGGTCCCGTGCCTGGGGCCGCAGGCTGTAGGCGTACAGGCTCATGCGCTCGTCCAGGCTCAGCTGGAATTTCTGCCCGTTGGAAGCCTCAAATTCCTGCAATTCGTCCAGATTCCACTTGTCAAAGCCGTCCTTTTCCGCGGCTCCCAGGAAGAACTCTCTGGCGCTGTTCACGTCCCGGTAGAAGGTATCCTCTCCATTCCGGAGGTTCCTGTACAGTTCACTCATGACCGCGCTTCCGATCCGCTCAAAGGCATACACGGGCTTCTCGTTGTTCCAGAAGAACTGGTCTACCTTCTTCCCAATGGCCGTCTGTGTGGGCTTCTTCTTCCCCTTCATACTCAGCTCAATGGTCGCCCGCTTCACCATGTCGTCAATTCTGGCATTCTGCCCCGCCACAAACGCCTTGTTGGCATTCCTTATGGTGGTTAGCAGCGCCGTGTAACTGTCTCTCACGGCCTTTAACTGCTGCAAGGAAAGATTCCGGTATTCCGTGTCGCCGATCTGCTCCATGGTGTTCTGAATCAGAGCCTCAATGTTGCTGTCGTACAAGTTGTTCCCCTGGGTTTCCAGCTTGTGGTATTGCTCTTGCAGTTCAGCCAGTGCCGCTTTCATGCTGCTGTCCCTGCCGGTCAGATTCTGGATTTTGCGGTTCAGGTCTGCGATCTTGTCCCCGTTGGCGGAAGGATTCTTTTCCAGCTCCCGCAGCCGGTAGGCGTATTCCGCCAGCCTGTCCGCGTTCTGCGCCGCCTTGCTGTCTCCGATCACGCCGTTAATGGCCCGCAGCGCCATGGCAACGCTGCTCTGCAATCCCTGGGGAACATGGGCCGTGTTGGTGGGCTGCAAGAGGTACTTGTTCAGCGTGTCAATGGTGTTTTGCAGCTTGTGCCGTTCCTCGGTCTTCTTCCGGCTCTCCACCTTCTGCGCCGCCGCTTCCCGCTGCTGCTTCACCTTGGCTTCCAACCGGTCAACCTTCCTGCCGGAGATTTCATATTCCCGCAGCAGCCTGGAAAATTCTTTGTTCCATGCCGCACTGTCCTCCTTGTGGCTCTGTGCCTCCTTGCTCAGGGCCTCCCGCAGCGCGGAAATGGTGTCGCTGTCCTTGACACTCTGCCGGTCTCCTTTTGCCTGCTGCTTCTCGTATTCCCGCAGCAGCCGGAAGAATTCCTTCTGCATAGTCCCAGTATCCTCGCTGTACTGCCCCTTGAGATCCTTCATCTGCTTCTCATAGCTCCGCTTGATGTCGGCCCGCTCGGTCTCCCACAGCCCCTCCTGGGCCTTCTGGATAACCTCCTGCTGGTATTTCAGGGCTTCCACAGCAGCCTTGCCCCGCTTCCGCTCGGCCTCCAGGTCGTACCTGTGGCTCCGCTCCATGGCCTTGGCTTCCTCGTCCCAGCTTTTCCGAAGTTCCTGCATTTCCTGCTTGTGCTGCTGCTTCAGGTCTGCCAGCTGCTGCTTCAGCGTATCAGAAACGCTCTCAATGGGTTTGGCGTCCAGAAATCCCATGAGAATCTTCCGGGTCAGGTCCGCTTTGGTCTCCGCCTTGTAGTACTGGAATTCCGTCTCGCTGTCGGCCTCTGCACTGTTGGCCCAGGAAACAATGTTCGCAATCCCGTCCGGCATATCCGCCTCCGTGGTATCCGCGTCGAACCGGTCCGGGAACCGCGCCGCCGCCTCCTGCCACAGCTGGTCAAGGCTGGTGGTGGAATTCTGGTCGAGGATGATGCTGCCTTTGATGGCCTTCTTGAATTCGCTCAGGCTGCCGTAGGTGTATTCCGCGTCCCCAATCTGGCTTTCTGTCAGGCTTACCCGCCGCTTTTTCAGGAAGTCCAGCACCTCCTGTGCGTAGCTGTCCCGCTCCGCCTGATGGTATTCCAGCGCCCGGTCTGCCAACTCTCCGGCCTTTTCCTGCATGGTGTCGTAGTCCATCTCCACCGTCACAAGATCCCGGTAGAAGTCGTTCAGCTTCTTCCCAAACTCGCCGTCTTTGGCGTTCACCGATTCCAGAATGCTTTTCGCAATGGCGTTCACCGATTCCCGGTCCCGCAGATTCTTCCTGTTCCCTTGCTTCTGAATCTGCACAACCTGCTTCAGGTACTCCGCCTCCGCCTTCAGCTCCTCATTCTTCCGCACCAGCCTGTCCACACGGCTCTCCCCGCTGTTCCGGCTGGAATACCGAATGTCCTCATTCCCCGTATCAAACCGCTGGCTCAAAGGAATCACGTTGCCGTTGTCGTCATAGGTTACAGCGTCCGCAGACTTCACCTGATTGGAATCGAAAACCATGTACTCATAGATCTTCCCGTTTTCCGTTCTGGCTACGCCGTCGTACCCCTGCGCTGCCAGTTTTTCCCGGAGCAGCGTTCCCGAATCATCGAATTCTCTGTCAAGTACAGGGTCAAGTGCCAGATTAGTGATGTTCAGATACGCGGCAATTCTTCTTTCGCCATATTCCCTGGTGGATTCCGTGTCCGGGGCGAAGAAGAACCCGTCCATTTCGTTGCCGGTTCTGGCCATACCTCTGTCAAAAACAGTGAAGTCGTTATTGGTGTAGTGGTACACCTTCAGCAGCTTTCCGGATTCATCCCGAACCACAGATTTCGGCATTGCGGCCTCTGCGGCACGATCCACAAGGGCCTGCATTTTTCGCATGTTCCCGGATTTCACAGCTTCCGAATAGTCCACGTCTAGGTCCTTCAGACGAGTGTCAGGCTCAAGGGAATAACCGCCGGTCTTTGTCCCGGAATACTTTTCCTGTTCCTCCCTGTGCTGCCTGATTTTGCTCTCCCGGATTTCCGTAATGCGGTCTTGCAGCTCCGTTATTCTGCTGTCAATGGCAGACGTATCAACATTACTCTCCGCGGCTTTCAGTGCCTTGGTTGCGGAAACTCTTTCTGTGAAGGTATTTGCATACCGCCGTTGCTCCACCGCCGCACGGTATGCAGGATAATCCTCAAGCAGTTTTTTCCTCTGCTCTTTGAGCTGATAAAGCTCAGCTTGAAGGTCACCAACAGAATCCCGCGCATTCCGGGTAGAGTACCGGATATCCGGGTTCGCCTTGTCAAAGGTGCCCACGTTGTCCGTGGCTGACTTCACCTGTTCCGGGCGGAGTGCAATGTAAGCATCCGTACTTCTTCCAAAGCTTCCTTCGTCGGTCTGGATGATCACGCCGTCATAGCCCTGCTTTTCCAGGTCTCTTGTGATAGCCTCCTTGGAGCGCAGCTCTACTTTTCGCGCTTCTGTCTCCCACTCATCCAGAACATTGTCCTCCGCCTCGTAGACCTCATTGAAAGCGGCATCATCATAAATGGCAGTTCTGGAAGCATTCGGGTTTTCCTGCCGCCATTTCACAATATAGTCAGCAAATGCTTTTTTGGCATCTTCGTGTTTTTGCTGATAAGCATCATTCAGGCTGCGCAGCTCGGCGCTGACCTTTTCATATTCAGGGGAAATTTTCTTGAGCTGATACATCAAATCGGCCCGGTCAGTAACCCGCAGGGGATTCACGATTCTTGCATACAGCGCCATCTGCTTTTCGCCCTTCACGCCAATGTTCCTGTCACTGGACTTCATGAAAATGCCAAACGGCGTATCCTGGTCTCTCGTGCCCGCCCCTTCATGCCTGGGTTCAAAAATGGTAAAGTCTGCGGAGGTCTGATGGTAAAGCACCTTCGGCGTCCCGTCCGCATTCACGACCTTGCTCGCCTTCGCCGGGTCATTCTGCCAGTCACCGAACCATTTCTTGAAATTCTCCGTTTCCGTCTGGTTCTCTTCACTGTCCCGCGCATTCCGAGACGATTTCCGAACATTTCCCCCGTTGACATTCGCCCCGTCCTGTGTTACCATGTTCTCAGAAGAATTCGCTACAGTGTCTCCCCTGCCCGAAAGGGTAAGCAGCCTGTCTGGTGCGGATTCTTCTTTTTTACTGTCAAAGGCAAACACATTCCCGTTGTTGTCAACAACTTCATGGACGTAATACATTCCGCTCTGGCTGTCCCGTTCAACAATCACACCTACGTAAGATTTAGCATTTCTGTATGTAACCGGTGCCGCAAATACAAAACTCTCCTTGTGGCTGTCTTTCCAATTGTCTGCATGGCCAATCTGCACACCATTCCGGATTACCGCCGGAACTGCCGCAAAAGTTTCCATTTTTGCGTTGCCAAGCCCATGTCCTACCAAGCCACTCTTTATTTTCGTCTTAGAAAACCGTACTACGCCAAATCCTTCCCTGGTAACACTGCCTCCAAAGCTGTTTACGAATTCCATAGCAGCATCAACGGGGCGCAACTCTTTGTTTAACTCTGTCCCATGTACTTCCGCCACAGCCTCCATTTGCGAAAGCTCTTGCAGATGTTCTTCCAGTTGTTCTACCAATGTCCGTGCTGTAGCCTGCTCTCTGGGAGAAAGCCGGATTGAAGAATCTTCCCCGGCGTTGGTTCCGGTTCCGTCCTGCAACTGGTAGTTCTCACCGGCCTCCACCAGCGCCTCCGCCCATGCCTGCGCCACCTTCTCGTTGTCCCGGATCGCCTGCCGGGCGATCCGCCCCATGTCGCTGTCCGGGTCAAGGCCCTTGTAGGCGCTGCGCAGCTTTTCCACAAGCCCTGTGAAGAAGTCCCGGATCTTTTCCCACAGCGTCCGGTCCTTCTTGTAAAGCTCCTGAGAAACCCGCCGGACCGCGTCCGTGTCCGTCAGCAAGGTCTCGCTCATCTCGGCAATAGTCTCGTCGTAGGCCAGCTTCTGCAATTCTTCAGCCGTCTTGCCCCGGTTCTCTTCCAGAGCCGAGAGCTTCGCCAGCTGCCGGTCCAGCAGACTGTCATAGGAAATGCCCTTGCTTTCCACGGTCTCAATCAGGATGTCCGCGTAAATCTGGTACTTGTCCGCCGACAGATCCTTGATGAAATGCGTGGCCTCATGGCCCACCACATATGCCACCGCGCCCTGCCCGTTGTCACCGGCGTTCAGGTCGATGTGGATGGTTCCGTCAGAGCTTCTGTAGAATCCGTTGGGCGCGCCGTTCGCCCGCTCTGCCTCTGTGCTGGCGTATACCTCAATATTCAGCCCGGCAGCCGCCAGCGCCTTGGCCGCCGCAATACCGGCCTTCTGCTGCTCGTTCAGATTCCTGATGGCCTTTGCGCTGTCCCGGAAGGTCAGGCCCCTCTGGTTGACCATCTGGGTTCCCTTGCTGATCCTCGCCGCCTGCTGCGTGGTCTGCCGGTTCCGCATCTGCCGCCCGGCCTCCCATGCCGTCCGTCTCACGTCCCCCGGCAGCTTCGCCGCGGCGCTGTAGTCCTGAATACCGTTGTAGGTCACCCCGGAAAATCCCTTCAGGTAGGCGTTCAACAAGGCCGTTGCGTAGGATTTCGCGCTCATGCCGCTCGCCGTTCTGGCGGCGTACAGGCTGTTGGCCTGATCCGCCGTGATGTTCATCCGGCTTACGATGGAGGCAAGGGAAGCGTCCTCTGCGGTTCCGAAGGAAACGTTGTCCGCCTCCACCGTCTGCCCATCGTCCGTGTTCAGCCACATCTTCCCGTTCTCGATTTTCGCCACCGGGTCTTCTGCCCTGATGTTCACCGGGTCGCCGGAATCCTTCAGATACGCCTGGGTGTCCCCCTCCTGGTTGTACTCGTAGGCGGTCTCCCCCCTGGTCGGCTCAAATCCCAGCACACTGCTCTGCACGTCCACCGCCGTCTGGATGGCGCTGGCCGCCCGTGCCTTGGCGTTCTCCTGCAGGGTCTGCTTCCCGCCGATGCCATCCAGAATCTCCCGCGTCATCTGGTTGCCCCAGCGCCGCATGGCGGCACTGTCTCCGGGAATCGTAGTGCCGTCGTAAGCTCTTGTCAGCACGTTCAGCGCCCGCTTCTTGTCCTGAATATCCCGCCGCTCGGAGAGATACTTTTCCGCGGCATTCCGGAACTCCGTAGTCTCTGCCTTTCCGGCCTCTCGTCCTGCCTGCTTTGCAATCTGGCTTGCAACCTTTCCCATGCGGTATTTGTTGCCAATGGATTCATCGCCCGTGCTGGCCTTTTGCGCCACCTCCTGGGCCGCCTTGGAGAGCTTGGTGCTCTTTTTCTGGTCCTGAAGTGCGTTCGCCTGCTCCTGCAAATCCACATACCGTCCGTTCTTCGTCAGGGTATCACCGACAGAGTAGTTTCCTATGGTATTGCTTGCTTTTCTCACCGTATCGGTTGCAAGCTGTCCTCCAGCCGCCATAGCGCCTGCGGAAATGACACCGCCATATCCTGCCCAGAGAATATCCACGGCGTTGTCCTTCCATACCTGCTGCCTGGCTTTCTCCTCGGTCATTCCCTGGGCCATATATTCCCGCACCGCCATAGAGTTTTCGCTGTTCTTGCCCATGTTGATGGCGTCCAGAATGATGTTCCCCATCTCCGTGAACATCTCTTCAGAGCCTTCCACGCCCATCTGAATGGCAAGTTTCTTCACGAACTCCCCGGCGGTCTTGGCAGGGTTGTCCAGAATATTCGTAAAGAACACTTCCATGGAAACGTCCTCAAACAGCGCTTCCAGGATGCCGGAGCCAATGGAACCGATTGCAATCTGCGTCGGTGTCGCGCCCTTCAGTTCAAGCTCCTGCGCTCTCTGGGCAAAGGCCCCCATGCCCATGACTGTGGTATATCCGCCCACATGGAAATTAAACGGCCCCGCGGGGAGTGCCAATCCCTGCCCGAAGGTCATAGCCCCCGCCATGCTGTCCACGCCGGACATCAGCGCCTGGAATGTCTGGTTTGCCAGGTTTCCGGCCTTCGCCGCGAACTGCTCCCCGAATTTGTCCGCAAGTTTGCTTTCCGTCCAGTCTCCTACATCCTGCCCAACGCTGCCCCGGATGTAAGATGCGTACCTCTGGAAGAACTGCATGGAGCTGTAGGGGTTCGTCCGCCCGGCAACCATATCCGCGGTCTTTCCCAGCGCCGCCGGAATGGCCCCCAGAAGGTTTGCGCCAACGCTCACCGCGGTCAGCCCGGCCTTCTCCCAGCTGTTTGCGTTCTCAATGGACTGTACGGTCTTCAGCTCATTCCGCCGGGAAAGCTCAATGTACATATCGTCCAGGTACTGGTTTGCCGCCTCCTGCCCCTGCTGGCCCTTGATGTAGTAGTAGGTCTCTACCTCATTGTCCGTCAGAAGATCCCAGTACCCGTCATTCCCTGCCATGACGACGTTGTTCAGCTGCACGTTGGAACTGTTCACGGCATCCTGTTTCTGCTCCGGTGTCAGGCTCCGCCACAGGCCCAGCCGGTCCTCCGCCACAGGCTCCGTGTCGCTGGTATACCGGAGCGCCCCGGGAATATAGTCCGGCCTCTGTGCCTGGGCATCCTGCGCGGCCAGTTCCTCGTTCTTCTTATTCTCCCAGTCTGCAATGCTTTCATATCCGGGCCCCGTATAGCTTGTGTCCGTGCCCTTTGCCGCATCGAACATCTCCCCGTACTTATCAACCTTCCCCCAGGTTGCATTGTATGCGTCCATCCGGTTCCGGGAATTCAACAGCGCATTCTCCGCCGCCGTCACCTGATCCTTCGCCGCCTGCCAGCGCTGCGTCAGATCCTTATCGTATTCGTCAATGGTAAAGCTCCTGTACCTTTCGTCCATAGCTCTCCATTCCGAATCCACGGCAGCGAAATTCTTCCTTGCGGAATTCAGCTCCGCCAGCGCCCTCTGGGCCTCCTTGGCGTCATTCTGTGCCGATTCCTGCCGCAGTTTCCGGGCCGAGGCATCGTCCAGCCCATAGCTCTGTGGGTCATACCCTACACCGAAATTCGTATACCCGCTCCGCACCCGGTTAAAGTCGTCCTTCGTCCCGAATCCTGCGTAGTATTGGTTTTCGGCCTGTATCCTCTTGTTGTAGTCAAGCAAAGCGTTACGATATTCGGTCATGCCGCTCTTGTCCCCGGTGTAGGCATCGTATTCCCGCAGTAAAGCGTTGATCTCCGCAGCGTTTCCACCGGAAGCGTCCGCAGTCCATTCCCCGTTTCTGGAAGCCGCGGAATTGCCCACCTTACCGATTACATCCATGACCCGCTGGCCATAGTCGGATTCAGGGGTATATGCCGTTTCCTGCCCCTGCTGCTTTGCCATGAACTGCTGGTATGTGCTCATCAGGCCGCTGCCGGAACTATCCTTTTTAGTCTCCTGCTTCTTCGGTTCGCTCTGGCCGCCCTGGTTCCCCTGAGCGTTTTTCTCTTTGAACTTCTGATATGTCGAAAGCAGTGCCATATTGTCCTCTCCTTATTACTTGCCGGAACTGGCGTGCATATATTTTGTGCTCCATTTGCGGATGTCCGCCGCCGTTGCGCCGTTCTGCTTGGCCTCCTGGGCAAAGTAGTACAGTTCCTTCTGCGTTGCTCCGTTTCTGGCCATATCTGCATACTGCTCTTCCAGCGTCTTCGGACCGCCTGTGCCGCCGGAGGAACCGCCGGAGCCTCTTCCGCTTCCGCCTCCACCGTAGGCCGGAGCCGCCACCTGCTCCACCGGCGCATAGCTGGGCACATACGCCGGATGCAGCTTGTCCCACTGCTCCCGGGTCATGCCAGCCCCACGAAGTTCATCGTCCGTGGGTGTGTACCCCTTTGCCGCCAACTCCGCAAGGCGGGCATACATTGTGTTGCCAATGCTCATGGCCTGGCTCAGCTCTGTGTCTGCCCTGTCGGAGAGATAGCTCCTGTCCGTGTTCCACTGGTTGAGCCGGTCACCCCAGCGCCCATAGTCTGTGGCGTCCGCGTCCTTCAGAACGCTGTACTTTTCCTTTTCCAGCGTGGCATCACGGTCATACTTGTCCAGTGCCAGCTGGTACAGCTCCGGAATTTTGTCCGTCAGCCCCTGCATGTAGGCCCCATATGCCTGCTGCCCCACGTTCTGGGCGTAGGTGTTTCCGTAGCCCCCAGTCAGCGCCGCCGCCTGTCCCATGGTGTCCTGCATGGCCTGTCGGCCCATCTGGGTGTACCGGTCCTTGTACTGCTGGTACAGGGCGTCACCGTTCACATCGTACTGGAAGGGCTTCCTGTCCGTGATGTTCTGCATTACCCGGTCAATCTGCCCCTGATACTTGCTCTGGTATGCCCCCGGTTTGGTGGTCAGGTGGCTGTCCAGCGCCGCCTGGCTCTGCTGCAGCCGGTCAAGGTAGCTGCTGTCATATAGTTCCTTTTTCTTCGTGGTGTCTGCCATAGTATCCTCCTTTGCAAAAGGCCGCAGCTTTCGCCGCGGCCAGTATTTCACATTTCCTAAAACCGCTCGTCTTCCCACTCCGGCAACAGGCATTGAATTTGCTTGATCGTCATGCCATCACCTCTTCCCAACCCTGAGGATATGCGGACGGAGACCATACATTATTGTCCAACGTGGAGCGGTACACTTTACTTCCCTCCGTGCAGCAGTCGCCTTTGTTGTAGGGGCTGGTAGCCATGGCGATGAATGGCAAAGCTTTCGCTGGGTCGGTGCTCCAGGCAAATCCCCACTGTGCGGGCAGCTCCTCGGGGGTCTGGGTGTAGATGGTACTGTCATACGGCTGCAGCAGCCGCACCACACGCCCAGCGGGAGACATGCAGCAGAACCCCGCCGCCCGTTCCAGCATATTCTTGTTCTTGACCGCCGCTGCAAACGTGGGTATATCCTGTTCCGCTGCGTACAATTCCGTTCCGGTCATCTCCGCTGCCTTGCCCTGCAAAGCAAGCGCATTCGCCCTGCCCTGGTTGTACATAATGGTTTTTCGCTCTTCCTGGGTCACAGGCTGTTCACTCCCTTCTGATAGGCCGTATCCAGCTCTTTCAGCTGTTCTTCACCGCCCGCCGCCTTGATTTCTGCAATTTTGGCAAGGATAGCTTCCTTGCGCTCTTCAATCGTCATACTCATACGCCCAAAGCCTCCTCAATTTCAGATATCGCAGCCTCGTACTCGTCATTCTGGGCCGTCAGGGCCGGAATCTGCTCCCGCTCATAGGCCCGTTGCAGCTTATCCAGCGCCTCCCAGTCCGTCACCGGGAAGGCGGCTTCGCCGCGGTACACCGTACCGTCCGCATCAGTCCAGCTCTGCCCCGCAGGAATAAATCGGTAGCCATCGATATAGCCCGGGGCCTTGCCGTCAAAAAAGTCCGTCTCCACCGCCGTCAGCCCGTCCGCCGGGGTAGCGTGGCACTTATAATCGCTGTCAATGTAAATTTTCATCCTCATTACCTCAGGTCAGCCAAACTTTGGAAATGTTAATTGTCACACCCCAAGAGGCCGTTGCGCCAATTGAAATATGACCGCTGTTAATGGCGGATACATCCAGTACATTCTCTCCGCCGCTGAACGTGGCCGATGCAATATAATTTGGCCTGGCGTTCGAAGGGACATTACTCGAAATACCGAAATAGGAGTATTGTCCGGCGTTTCCATCTGCAATCATATGCAATTTGGTATAGCCAGACAAATCAATGGCGTTTTGGGTTGTAAGATACGGTGATGAATTTGCAACAATCAGAGATAGATTGGTGCCCACTGTGGTTGAGGATATCCCGTTTCCAACCCATCCGCCAGTTACGCCCTCGTACTGGTTGCCATTGTCAAACAGTTCGCCGTTCCAAGTGCTGGAAAATTGTACCCACGTATTACTATGACACACATAGGCGTCTACATTCACCCAGTTCCCGGTGGAGCCTTGTACCTGCTGGCAATGGTATGGTGCCACTTTCAACCGGTTCCGGATTCCGGCCACTTTTGTATTAAAAACTTCAATAATATTATTGGTAGGGTCGGGATTGACGCCACCAACCACTCCCTGAACTGAAATCGTTCCTTGGCCAGCCCCACCCCAAGTTGGTGAAAACTCAAAATAGGTCATAGGTATCGAGGACTTGACCCAGATTCGCCCTTCCTTCTTCGTAGGCTCTGCCATTTGGCATACTACATCGTAGTACAGCTGGCGTCCCCCACCGTTCCCATACAGAAAGCACTGTCCCATTAGCGTATCACCTCGATCTGAATCTTCAGCAGGTAGTCAAAAGCCGGGTCTTCCATACAAGTAAACTTGATTCCGTCTGTCACGGCTTCCGCATAGCTCACCTTTGCCCACTGTTCTATCCGCCCATTTACGATTGCGTCAGTGTCGGTAGAATCGCTCTTATACACAGGTGTAACGTGGGGCATATCTGAGGCCAGGATGCCGCTGACCGCCACCGTCTGCGTGTACGGCCCGGAACCCACCCATTTTTTTGTCAGTACGGCCGTATAGGCCGCCCGCTTGCCGTCCACATACCCCTTCGTGGCAGCGTCCGTGGCCGCAGCAGGGGCTTTCACGTTGGTCAGCGCATTGCCGCCCAGGTCGATGTTCCCCGTCATAGCCCCGCCCGCCCTGGGCAGGCTGGCGTTTTTGGCGTTCGTCTCCGCATTCCCCGCCGCCGTGGAAATTTCCGTATCCACATAGCGTTTTCTTGCCGCGTCCCCATCCTCCACAGGATCAACAAGACCGGTGATCTTCCGCCCGTCCATGTTAATGTCCCCCGCCATGGTTCCGCCGTTGGTAGACAGAAAGTTCAGCTCTCCAATCACGTCTTCCAGGTCGTCATAGCTGATAATCGCCCCGTCCTTCGTGGCCACATACCCCGGAGGAATAGGCCGCTCCTCCACAGGGATTTCCAAACGTCGGTCCGTTGTGGTTCCAATCGCCGTGGACATAATCAGCGCGTCAATGATTCCCGCCTTCTGAATCAGGAGGTTGGGAATGTAGCACTTGCCGTTTTTGGCAAACACACCATATACAACCTCCGGCGCAATCCGGAAGCAGAAGTCCACTCTCGTCACATCCTCGCTTACTTCCAGATATTGCTTGGTGTCCCACTGGAAGAGGCTGGTCTTCCCGTCAGGTAATCTTGCGTACATCCTCTTTCCCTCCGCTCATGGCATTGATCAGCTGCACCACCTGAAACAGATAGCTCCACAGCTGCCGCACCTGCTCCTCCGTGTTTCCGGAGAGCATGGGCGGCGTCGGCAATTTAATATCCACACACGTCGCTTCCTTTCTCATAGATTTTCGAGATGCTGAAAATCTGCATGGTCCCGAATCCTGTGATTCGAATCCGGAAATGGTCGCACCGCCTGGGCTTCACCGGCAGAATTGCGCTCTTGATCCGGTTTCCAACGATGCTCCCGCAGGGCAGCCAGACGCCGTTGGAATCGTACTCGATGGAGAATTGGGCCGTAGCGCCGTCCTCCAGCCTCAGCCGCACGGCAAATCTGGAAACATATTTTTGCCCTGCGTCCGAGTATCCGATGATGTTCGTGGTTGCGCTCCACTGCACGGTCTTTTCCTTCTCGCCTTCCGCCCGCCCGGAGGCCCCGAAGAACTGCTTTGTATCCGCATCCAGAATGTACAGCTCGTCCTTCAGCGTGGCCATGGCCAGCGCGTGGGTGTTGTCCTCCTTGATCCAGACGCCGTTTTTCGTGTCGTATACAAACAGACTCCACCCGGTCTCCCCACGCATGGAGAGATAGTATTTCCCCCGCAAGCTCCCGCCAACGGCCTCGGAGAACAATTCATTCCCCAGAGAGTACCCTGTGTTCTCCGGCAGGCTGCCGTCATAGGCGCATACGCCGCTTCTCGACTTGAAGTACAGACGGTCATTGACCACCTGCAAGCTCCTGCCGCAGCCCTCCTGCACGCCCCGGCAGGCCGTGTCCTGGATCTGATGCGCCCCACCCTCGTCTACATAGACCTTGTGCAGGTGGTTTTCTTTCCAAAACAGGGGATAGCCCAGATAGGTAATGGCTCCCGTCCATTTGCCGTCCGTGCCAACGCTCGCCCGGTAGCTGTCCGTGGAGATTCCGGCGTAGCGCTCCCAGTTCTTGAAGTCGCCCAGGGCGCAGCAGTAGATTTCATTGATGGTTTTCCCGTCAACCAGGCCGTACTTGCAGCCCCATATCCGGTTTTGGCACTCACACACGTAGTCCATATCCGGCATTTTCCGCTGCATCCTCATCTTCCCAGCCGCCACCGTCACCGTCTGGGGTACAAGCCCAATGACAACAACGCTGTCGTCGCTGACCCCGTAAAGGATTTTGCTGCCGTCCAGCTCTTCCTTCCCAGTGCCGGACAGGGTCACGCCGTCGTTCTCCGCGAACTGTTTCCCAATGCCGGTGCAGGCGATCTTACAGTAGACGGTTTCCACCGCCACCCAGCTCCCAGTGCTCTCCGCCCAGACCTTCATAGCCTCCTTTTCCCCGGAGGTGTCCAGCCAGTATTGTCCGGACTTTGGGTTCTCCGGAGCTGTGGCGGATGCCGTGTAGTTATAGGCGGCCCCATCTGCCATGCACAGGCTTATGGTTGCCTCGCTGCCGCTTGTCCAGTCAGCTTCGATCTTCCCGCAGTCCGTATAGTCCTGGGTATTGATATAGGCCTTGTCCGGCAGAATCAGGATGTAAGCACCCATGCTCACAAGCGTCTTCTCGCTGTCCGTCAGGTGTACCCCCGCGTCGATCAGATGGTCTGTCAGATCCTCGCCGCCATAGAACAGGTTTCGGTTATCCACCCATACCAGTTTGTCCTTTGCCATCAGCCCATTGGGCTTTACCAGCACATCCAGCAGCGTCCGCTTTTCCCGGGAAGCCAGCAGTGGATAGTGGTCAGAAGTGAGATTCAGCATATCGGACATGGAACCGTCTGTCCCTCTTAGATTCCTATCCAGCCCCGGGAAGCTCTGTGTCAGCTCCTCGCTGCGGCTGATCTCGCTCAAACTTGGCAGCTTCATGGTTTCCTCCTAAAAGTACCGGATTCTTGTTCCCTTGGGCGTATGCGTCCGATTGTACCAGTTGGCAAAGCCGTCATACTCCGCCTGGAACATGGCGGCGGTGTTGTTGTACCGCCCGTATTCCGCGTTGGCGTAGTCCATCTGGCTTTCCAGATAGCTGATGTACATCCTGTCCCATGGCTCCGGAGCCAGCAGCGCCATGTCACCATCGTCCAGGCCATAGGGCACAAACAAAATGCCGTCGGGATTGTCGTGGGTATCAATAATCTCCTGCTGGATTTTCCCGTCCAGGGCGTTCAGCCACGCCAGCTTTTCGGTGATGTCAAAGGCGTTTGGCTTCCGATTGTCCACGGAAGCGATGGCCTCCCGGACAGTCATGTTACACCTCGCCGGGATGGGACGCCTTGGACACGCTGGATTCATACTCCAGTGCCTGGGCCAGCATCTCCTCGCTGCGCTGGATGATCTCCGCCACGCCCGCCGGGACATCCACTTCCTGCCCCCGCTTGATCAGGTAGCCCACGCCGTTCAGGCCAACGTACATGTCTTCCTTCTGTTCCCTGCTCAGTGGCAGCCGGATTCTAACATAGCCTTCCTTCACATCGTCTTTCTTGGTTGCCATACATATGCTCCTTTCATGGTCAGGGGCGGTTTCCCGCCCCATGTGTCAAATCAGTTTGCCTTCGCCGTGCCGGAGAAAGCGCCGCCGCTCTCGATACGGATCATGTAGTTCTGCTGCAGGATCTCCGCAGTCTGCATGGCCTTCCAGCCCACGGTGCTGCGCTGGTCCAGAGGGTCAGCCGTACCGGCAGAACCCAGCTGCTTGATGATGGTCTTCAGGCCGCCGCCGGTTACCTCGGTGATGCCATAGGCGTTCTCGCCCAGCACCAGCGTGCAGAAAACGGCGGGATTGGTGGAGGTCTTGACAATCAGCGCTTCGCTGCTCTCCACGAACCGCACACCGGCAATTCTGCCGATCTCGCCTTCGTACATATTGTCGGAGGTGGTGTACTTATGCATCTCCTCCCAGGCAGGGTCAGACATCAGGTCATAGGCCGCGTAGGGGTGGATGATGGCCACATAGCTGCCGCTGATCTTAGGCACGTTGTTGGCCTTCAGGGTAGCCACGGCCTTCTTGATTTCGTCCACGGTCAGCTTGCAGGTGGCGTCAATGTCCGCCCGGGAGGTCACGGCGGTGGTACCGCTTGCGCCTACCTTGGGGCAGTACTGCACGTTGGTGCCCGCCTGCAGGATGTTTCTCGTAATGGTGTCCAGGGTCAGACCCGCCTGATTGCCGATGGCCTTGGTGGCCTCCAGCACGTTGTTGTCGATGGCGGTCAGGTCCAGCACATCGGACAGCGCCACATAGTCGCCGTACTGATGCACCTCCGCCTCGATAGAGGTCACCGTCAGCTTCCGACCGTCAGGGGTCACGCCTTCGGTCAGAGGGGTCAGGGCCTTGGGAAGCGCCCCGTACCGACGGAACTCGATCTTCTTGCCGCCGTTCTTGGGAATAGGCCGCTTCTGGCCGAACTGGCTGTGGATCAGGTTGGGCTTGGCGCTTTCCAGCAGCGTCCGGTCGTAGAAGGTCTTGTTCTCGGCAGACAGGCCGGAATCGGTGGTCACGTTGGTGTTCAGGGCGCCCGCAAACAGCTGCAGGCTGCCCATAAGAATAAGGTTTCTGATGATTTCCATGGTATCTCCTTTCGTTTTAGCCGAAGGAAATCCGCTCGCCCCGCATAATGCGGTCCATATAGGCTGTAAATTCGCTTCGGCTCATGTTGCTTACGTCTACTTTCTGGCTTACCGTGGGGCCGTTCCCCACGCCGCTTTCGGTTGGTCTCCGGCTTCCGGATGCCACGCTGGCGGAGAGCTTCTTCTGCGCCTCCGTCGTGGCCTTCTCCATACCGGCCTGCATGATGTCGTCGTGGTATCTGGCCCAATAGGCACTCTCCACGTCAACGCCGCTCTGCAGCATGGACACAAACTGCGCATCTTCCAGGCAGCTCTCCAGATCCAGCCCCGGGAATTTCTGTTTGGCCTGCTCTGCCTGGGCCACCCACTTGGTGTAGGTCTCCCGTGCCGCGGCCTCACGCTGGTTCAGCTCCTGCTGCCGCTTCAGCATGGCGTTCTCCCGCTCGGCAGTCCGCAGAGCCTTCAGGTACTCCACGGACATTCCCTTGTCCGCCGCCTCGGCCTGCCACATCTGCTCGTCGTTGTCCAGCGCCGCCATCAGGCCGTCCACGTCCCCGGGGTCCACGCTGTACTTCTGCCCCAGCATCTGCAGCAGTGGTTCCGTCTTGGCCAGCCGTTCCTCGTTGGCCTTGGCTCCCCGCATCCGGGCCTGGATGGTCTTCTGCACCCGTGCGTCGTAGTCCGCCTTGTACTTGCCCTTGATCAGCTCGTCGAAGGTAGGCTCCTGCGGTTCCGACTGCTGGCCATTGGCTTCCGTTCCCGGCTGCTGGCCCCCCTGGCTCCCGGCGTCGGAGCCCGCTGCGCCCGTTCCGTCCCCGCCTGCGCCGCCGTCGGCAAACAGCTGCAGGCCGAAATAGATCATTGTTTCCAGTAATTCGTTCATAGTGTCCTCCTCTGCGGGTTAGGCCCGCGGCTCCATGTCTGCGGGTTAGGCCCGCGGCTCCTCGGTATCTTTTCGGCTATCGCCGTTACCTAAAACATAAATCGCCACATTTTCGGGGTATCGCTTTCCCAGCACCTCGAGCCCCCGCCGGATCACGTCCAGCACAAGCCGCCCCTTCTCCATGGCTTCTTCCTTTGGCCTGAAGGCCACGCCTGCGCTTCCGTCGTCCAGCTTGACGGATGGCGATGTCTGCAGCTCTCCCCGGCTCCCCATGTCCAGGGCCGCCTGTGCAGCCGTGTACATCAGCATGGTGGCCGCGGCACATACAATGTCCTGCCCCTTGGGTGCGGCCCCCGCATGGCCCGCCATGCTCAGCCACAGCACCCCGTCACGGTCTCCAATGGTCACCTGTATCATAAGTTCCTCCTTATGCCGGGGCCGTGGAGTTCGCCACCCGCTCCCGCGCGTTTTTCGTAATGCTGCTCTCTCCGCCGCCGCTTTCCGTGCTTCCGCCTCCCGCGGGCACTTCCGCAGGAGCCGCCGCCGGCACCATAGCTGCCATCATGGACGCCTGCTGCATCTGATACATCGCCTGATTCTGCTGTATCCGCTGCACCACCTTGGCCTTGCGGTCAAAGTCCATCATGTCCAGACAGGCCAGCGCCTGATCCGCCAGCTTCGGATTGAAGAACCCAGCCGAATAGAAGTTCATTGCCATTTCGTTCTGGCTCAGCCGGGAGTAGGGGCTTGCCTTTTCGGAGGACACGCTGATATCAAACACCGGAAGCCGGTACCCCATGTCCACGCCGAAGGCCGCCCCCTGCTGCTGGGGCTGAAGCCCCGCGTTGCTGTAGGCCACATACTCCGCCTCCCCCTGCGGTCCCGTGATCCGGAACTGCCGCGGAAGGTCGTAAAACTGCCGGATCAGCTCGATTACCATCAGACACACCTTGCGGAATACCCTGTGGCTGGCCTTGTTGCTGTCCCGGCTCAGCTTGCTCCCCGCCTCCTGCATGGCCGCAATGGCGGAAGCCGCCGTCACACCGGAGGAAGTGCCGCCGGTGGAGATGTCCCGGTTTCCCGTGACCTCCTTCAGCTCGTCGATTTTGTTGTTCAGCACCGTCACATAGATTCCGTTCAGTGCCTTGCCGTTCACCGGCTTGATGCTGTCTTCCCCCAGGTTCCCGTCCACGTGAATGAAATCGTTCCGCATATCCGCGTATTCCGCCTCGTTCACACTGCCGTCGTTCCGGATAAAGTGCCTGGGCCGTGCGTTGGCCAGCATATTCTGTAAGATTGCCTGGTTTCCCCGGTCTATGTACTCCTGGGCGCTCTTGCCCACATCGATGTACCCAAACCCGCAGGGACTGCCCGCCACCCGGAACAGGGAATCGATATGGAAGGGATACAGCCCATGGTCGTACCATCCCCGCTCTGCATACTCCGGCTCGTTCTCCGATGCGAAAAGCACCGTGTCCCCGGTAAACTTGCAGTAGTGCAGCACGGTCTTCCCGTTCCTGCGCCGCTTGTAGTACCAGTCAATGACCGTGGTCTTGTCCCGTGTGTCCACGTTGTCCTCGTAGCTGTATTCCGCCACCGTGAAGCTCTTGTCGCCTACCTTGTCCCCAAGCTCCGGGTACTGCTCTTTCAGTGCGTCATTGTCCACCATGGTCACATAGAACAAATTCCTGCTGTCCTGTATGTCCGTCACGCCCGGCTCCCAGAACAAGTTGAGAATGTCAATGCTCCTTATGCTGATGTCCCCAAGCCCGTTTAGCTTCCCGGAATCCCAGAAAACGCCGTAGCATCCGGCCCCAAACTTTAATTTGTAGTCCTGCTCCGCGTCGTACACCGCCTCGAACTCACACTGATCCAGGACCACCGGCAGGATGCTGCTCAGCCGCTTGGCCTCTTCCTCGTCGGTCTGCTCCCGGCCCTGCACCGTGCAGGTGGGGTAGTTGTCCATGCTGTCCGCGTGTTTGTTGGCCAATGCGTTAAACAGCCACCCGGAAACCGGCTCCACGTCGCCACCGGCCCGCCGCAGTGTCTCCCAGTGCCGCATACGATACCATTTCTCGTTGTCCACAATCCGCTGGTCCAGCATAGCCTTGCCCTGCTTGTAGCGGTTCAGCTGCAAAAGGGCCTCCCGGATCTGGTCAACCCCCACGGCCTCCACCCGCCGGGTATGCACCGTAGCCGCTCCCGCCATCTGATTCCCCATGGCCTCCAGCATGGCGGTCTGGGCCCCCTGCTGCGCCGTGGCGAACTGCCCGCCCCGGCTCTCCGGCTGCTCCATGGTCTGCTCCGGCATCGCCGCCTGTTCCTCGTTCCTACGTCTCGCCATCTTCCTGGCCTCCTGTCCTTACAATCTCCATCCGCGCCGCCCTGCTGGGCCTGTACAGGTCTCCCCTGGGCACGTCCAGCGCCTGATATACCGCAGAGTGGGTGTACCCGTCGTCCACCTCGGGCACAATAGGCTTGATGGGCCGCGCCATGCACATATACCGCACCTCGTCCGCCACATGGTCTTCCATGCTGGTGTCCAGATCCTCCACCCGATGATCGTCATACATCAGCATGGGGATGGTCCGGATAAAGGCCCTGCAGTTTTTGAAAATATACATCTGCGGAAATCCGTTTTCGTCAAAATGCAGCCGGTAGTGTACCTGCATCCAGCCGGGAATCCGTTTGTTGTCCCCAGGGGAGAAGTACACCCTATGCTTCGCCGCCACATCCGCAATGGATTCGCCCCGCTCCGCGTCCCAGATGGCCGGGTCGGCAATGCCGATGATCTTCTTTCCCGCCAGCCACCGATGCTCCACCTCAATCCGATGGATTTCCGCAAATACCTGCTCCGGCGGCCACTTGAAGCCCTCGTTTGGCGTGTCCGTGCAGCCGTACAGCTCCAGTATCCGATACAGCACCCCGTCATAGTCCACCGCCCACCAGCCGCAGCTGAAGGGTTTGTTGTAGCCCCAGTCGAAGCTCCTGTATATCTTCCACCCGTCCGGCACCTCGAAGGGCTCGATCACGTGGGTGTACACCCTGTCCTTGTAATGCCTCGGGTCGTCCCGGAATTCCTCAAAGAACTGCCCCTCGTATATATCCCAGCTGCCGTTCAGCCAGGCTTCCCGCAACTTTGGCGGCAGCTTTTCCAAGGAACGCTTGTACTCCGGCTGCTTGTCCATCAGGGCCTGATTGTCTGTCACAAGGGCCTGGATGAATGCGTAGTCCTCCGGATGCTCGTCATCCGTAAACCGTCTGTCGATAAACAAACGTTTGAAATAGGCATGGCTCGGCCCGCCGGGGTTCAGGGTATAGTAGGTACGCTTGGGGAAGGCGTTGGCCCCACGCACGCAGGCATCAATGTTGACCAGCCAGTCCTCACGGAACTGCCCTGCCTCATCGGCGAACCATACGTCATATTCCGCGCCCTGGTATTGCCCCAGATCCGCGTCCGTTGCGCAGTACCCGAAGGAAATGGTGCTGCCGTTTGGAAACGTGAACCGCTTGTCACTGCGGTTATAGGCCGCAACCCCATGCAACAGTTGCAAAAGCGGCTGAATGTGGTTGTTGTCAAGCTCTTTATAAGTTCTCCTGGTGATCAATACCTTGATGCCAGGATACCGCAGGCACAGCAGCACCGCCTTCCAGCGGACGAACCAGCTTTTCCCGCCGCCCCGTGCCCCGCCGTAGCCTACATAGCGGTGCTTTTCCCGCAGGGCCAGCGCCTGCTTGGGATTTGGCCCCAGAGGGCCCATATCAAGCACTACTCTGCCCATTCTTCCGCCCCTCCAAATGTAACGCTGACCTCTCTTGTCTTGTCCTCACGGGCCTCCTGGGCCTCTCTGCGCAGCTTTTCGATCCGCGCCTCCTGCTCCTCCAGATCCAGCCTGGACCGCACGTCCAGCACATCCTTCAGGTCCCGCAGCACCCCTGAGTAAGCCTTCAACGCCTTTGCGTTTTCCGCATCAATAGCCTGTATTCCCTCCATGGCCTTCCCGATCAGCGCCACCGCCGCACACTGTAATTGCACACCAACATCCCCGTTGGCCTGTGCTACGGTCTCTATGGCCTTTGTCAACCCTCTGTCAACGGCCTGTCCCCGCAGCGTCACCCAGTCCTCGGCTTTCGCCCGCCGCCCCAGCACCTGTGGGGACACCCCGTATTTCTTCGCCAGTTCCCGGTAGGAGCCCTTCCCGGCAATATAATCCTTCCGGATTCTGTTCCAGTCCACGCCCCCTCCCTCCTTTTCTCCGCCCATCATATCAATTTCCGCTCCCTGCCCGCTAACCCGAAATTTTTTAAAAAAATCTTGCTTACCCCGAAGGGCTGTTGTCCCTCTAACCCCCAAAAAAGCCGCCCCCACCACCGGGAGCGGCCTTTCTTTATCCAATTCTTCCCACCTTCCGGCCGTTCCGCCGCCTCTTCTCCAGCTCGTTCGTCACCCGGATCACATCGGCCACATAATTGGCCTCGTTCCGGGTCAGCCCCAGGCGGCCCATAAGCAGCTTGATAAAGCGTTTACGTTTCATGCTTGACCTCCTTTTTCTTCCCGGCAATCCGCTTTTTCTCCGCTTCTTCCAGGGCGTGGAAAATCATGACGTACACTTCCTTCCCGAAGTCGGTGGTTAACGGCAGCAGTGGCGCAACGTAGTGCCAGCAGTCCATGTAGGTTATATCGTTGCTCATACGGTTTCCAGCCACCGCCTTTCATCGGGAATTGTGTTGCTAATACCATAGCCGCCATACTGAGTACCGCTTTGGCCATGGTCAGCCCTCCGGGTCCATTTCCCGTCCTCCCATTTTACTTCCTGCCCGAAGTAGACCGACAGCTTCGGCTTGATATCCTCCGGTACGTCCGGTTTCAGGATATCCGCCCAGGAAAGCACTCGCCAGAACGGATTGCCTTTCCCGATCGTCTGGAAGCACCCATCCTCGGTGTCATACCAATCTCCGGTCATCTCGATTTCCCCGGCCATTACAGCTCTTTCCTCGGCATTCACGCTGTCCCAGGCTTCGGTTGCTTCCAGAATCACATAATACTCGCCGCTCTCCGGTGGAGCGATCTTGCCGTTAATCCAGTTTACTTTTGCCATTGTTATCTCCTTCCCGCCCGGGTTGCCCCGGGCTTTTAAATGCGTCGATTTCGAGGCGGTTAAACCATTTCCGGGAGGTCACGAAAATGGTCTATCCCTACTCTTCCGCCATTGCGAACGCCTTGCACACGGTTTGCGATTCCTCGCAGGCTACAAGCACTTTCATTCGTCTATCATCTCCAAATAATCCTCCGTGCTGATCTGCCCCGGAAGCACATCGTACTCCATCCACCACCGGAACACATCTTCGGCAGTGGTTCCCATACGCCACGAACCATCTAGCTTGCCACGCCGTTTTCGTTCATACAACATCCGTTCAAAGGCGTTCAGGTAGAGTTGCTTGTACTTCGGCCACCGGGCGAACTCCGATTCACGCCCTTTTGTGCCAGCCATAGGGCAGCCGATACACCCAACCCTGCATTGCCCCTCGGCATATAGCGGATTCATCGGGACTTTCGCATCTTCCAAAAAGCCGTACACATCCTTGTCCGTCCAGTCGATAATGGGGTTTACAACTCGTTTTGCTTTCAGACGGCAGTTTTCAAAAAGCATCCGCTTTTCGTCATTGTCGTTGGCAAGAATGATGTTTTTGGCCTTGGTTGTGCCCAGTTTTTCATAGATTCCACGGCTGTTTTTCCTTGATGTAGATTCCGCCCACCGAACGCCGGTACAGATGAACCGCCCTGCGCCCCCTGTTTCCTTCAGCACGGAGCAGCAGTACCGCACAAGCCGGGTAGGTGGCATAAGTTTTTGCGGAATCAAACTCCACATGGACACCCGCTTTCCCTTGTAAACCGGCATATTTACGGTGCATTTGTAGCCTTTTTCTTCCAACCGTTTGAACTCGCTTCGAACAAATCGCACAGTTTCCGGGGCATCGGCGGTGGTGTGGTTGTGTAAAAACTCGCAGGGGATGCCGGATCGGATTGCCAGCTCTGTTATAACCCCGGAATCTTTACCGCCGGAAATGCAGATTACCAAAGGATGCTGATACGCCGTGAGCGACATATCAGAGGCGGCTTTCAGGCGTTCGATAGCCATTTGCTCCAGATCATTCATGGCTTTCCTCCACCGGGGAGCGGAGCCAGTCGAGCCAGCAGGTCCCGCAGTACATTCCAGGCTTGCAAGGATTGGGGTTGCAGCAATCTATATCTCCCAAGAATATCGCAAGCTGCTTGTCCGTCATGGCCCGGATGCGGTCGGCATTGGTCTTTGGCTTAGTCTCCATCACTCTCAACCTCCACAAACTCCCCGTTTTTCAGCCTGTATGGCGTATCCGCTTTGATTTTCTCCCCGTCAACATACTCCGTTTTGACGCAAACCGGAACATATCTACCCTTTGCTCGATCGTATTCCCACTCCGCAAGCGTAATCCAGCAACCAATTTGCGCTTTTACAACAGAGACATATCCGGAGCAGCAAATCACGGAATCGCTTCCGGTGCAGTTAATCTTGGCATAGTCCCCGGAGCTGCCGATCTTGGCATAGTCCCCGGAGCTGCCGATCTGGGCATAGTTCCCGGAGCTGCCGATCTGGGCATAGTCCCCGGAGCTGCCGATCTTGGCAGAGTTCCCGGAGCTGCCGATCTTGGCATAGTCCCCGGAGCTGCCGATCTGGGCATAGTCCCCGGAGCCAACATTTGCATCAGGCATCTCGCAGATGGTTTTTTCAAGCACAAAATCCACACAAGCCTTTACAAATCCGGCAAAGCTCAGCTTTACGCCGATTTTCAGTTTTTTCGTACAGAATTTTTTGGAATCATCCGTTCTCGCCTTGTCCAGATCTTCGACTTCCGCGAAATCGTTGAAACTACCGTCAGATCTAACCAGGTCATAATAGTCCAGCACGTCAAAGGGATTTTCGCAAAAGTGCATTCCCTTTTCACAGATTTTCGCTTCCGGCTCCTCAAATACGGTATTTTCCCGATACTGCTTACCCTTGCAGATCAGGCCTGGGTTGAATCCTTTGTATCCTTTCATTTCCTATTTCCTTTCTTTTTGCCGTGCCTTACTCTCCCGCTGAGTTTTCAGAATCCCAAGGTGGGCACATTCCGGGGTGCAATATTTGCGCATATTGCTTGGCAGCGGCTTGCCGCAGATGGCGCAGTAACGCACAGGCTTTTCCTTTGCAGCCTGGGCCGCTTTCTTTCTGGCGTGGGCTGCGCTGGCAGACTGCCGGTTAAATTCCGCCTGACATTCCAGGCTGCACAGGGTGCGCCGCCCGCTTCCCGGCGGGATGGGCTTGCCGCAGATGCGGCAGACTTTTTCTGGGTTCATGACCGGCAGCTCCCGCAGCGGCGTGATCGCCACCGGCAGCACATAGGGCCGTGGTTTGGCGGCCATGTAATCGCCGTAGTGCAGGCCGTAGGCCGTGGCATCGCCCGCGTCGGCACAGGATGAGCAGCGGCCCTTGCTGTCCAGGTCTTTGGCAAGGTGGCAGTAGATACAGCGGGTCATTTCTCCGCCTCCATTTCGTCCAGCATTCTATAAACCTCGCAATATTCGTATTTTTTGCAGCAGAATTCCCGGAATTGCAGCTCCATGTGCTCTCCTGACCGGAATTTCCATTCCAGGTCCGAGTACCCGTCAACCCCCTGGCAGGTGATCCGTTTTTTTCCGTCCGTGCCCAGAAAGTAGGGGCATCCGGCTTCTTTGTCATTCCAGTTTGTTCCCATGTCACCCTCCTAGCATCCGTCTTATCGCCGCAATCTGATCCGGGTCTGTGTCCATCCCGGAAGGCTTCTCCGCCTCCGGCAGTATGTCCTCCCACCGCTGCTGATTCAGCCAGGTGGCCGGGTTCGGGATATATTGGCCGCCGTCCTTACTCCATTGGCTGCTGCACTTCTGGCGCTCAATGGCATCCACAAGTGTCTTGACAGGCACTTTAACCTTGTCAAAAGCTTTCCTAGCAGGCTGTTTGCCAACTTTCGTCGGGTAAGCGTTCCAAAATTCCGCAAATTCCGCGTCTGTCCGCCCCTTGGGGGGCTTTGGGGGGATATTGGTTTCGGTATTGGTTTCGGTTTTGGTTTTGGTTTCGGATAGGTTATTTTGCTTTGCTTTGCTTTCTTCGAAAACCAATAGGTTATTTTGCTTTTCTCCGGAAACCATTTGGTTATTTTGGTTTCCGTCAGAAACCAATTGGTTTTTCGGTCTGCCTCCTTTTTTCCCGCTCTCCGCTCTGGCGGCGCACAGGCTGTCATAGCTGGCGGCGTATCGGTCGATGGTGTTCCGGCACCGCTTCCAGAAGAGCTTCTCCGTGCCTTCCAGCTCCGGCTCCTCTCCGGTCATGGAGTAGCGCTGCATGCCCCGTATCAGCCTGCCGTACTCCTCGTCCGACAGGCCGTCCATTTCCTCCAAAAACTCAAAGGGCAGAGGCGTGTAGTCTCTCGCCATTTTTCACGCCCCCTTCAGGCTGTACCGTGCGTAGCTGATCTTCTCACCGTACCGGTTCTCCCCGCATTCCATCCGGCTGTCCACGGAGTATCCGGCTCTTTTCAGGTCCGCAATCCGCGCCGCCAGCCGGTAGCAGCCGTATTCCGTCATGGCTTCCGCCTGCGTGATGGACCCATAGTCCTGCATATGCCGCAGGATCTTCTCACACTGCGTCATATTGCCTCCTTAAAACGGGAACTGCTTGTCTTCATACTCCAACAGTGCGGAGTCGTCGTTCTGCTGGGGAGGCACATAGTCGCCGTTCGTTCCTTCTGCCTGCTTCTTCTCCCCGAAGTACACATTGTCCGCCACGATTTCGGCGGTCCGCCGCTTGTTGCCGTCCTTGTCCGTCCAGCCACGGATCTGCAGACGCCCGGCCACCACCGCCATACTCCCCTTCCGGAAGTATTTGGAGACGAACTCTCCCGTGCCCCTCCAGGCCACACAGTCGATGAAATCCGTTTCCCGCTCCCCGGTATCCTTGTTGGGGAAATCCCGGTCTACCGCCACCGTGAAGCCCGCCACAGCCGTTCCGCTGCCGGTCCGCCGCAGCTCCGGGTCTCTCGTCAGCCTTCCCATGATTACAATGTGGTTCAGCATTCGCAGCACCCCGCTTTCTTCACCTTCAGCAGCGGGCAGTCATGCCGCCGGTACTTGGCGTACCACCACAGCACTACGTCCCCCTGTTCCTCCGGCAGGCCCAGGCACCGCCCCCGGCCCTCCAGGCCCTTGCAGTCGTAGCTCTTTGCGAAGGGGCACTTCGCACAGCTCTCCGGATATTCGTCCACCAGAATTCTGTAAATTTCCATATTCAGTCCTCCATAATGTAGTTCCGCCCGAAAATGCGGATAAAGTCTTCCGTGGTCCAGTTGTTCTCTTCCATGGCCTTCTTCTGGCCCCATGCCTCCAGCGCGTGCCGGGTATCCGTGTTGTTGTGTACCGCGTATTCCCCGTAGAGATGGCATTCTGCGTGGCACAGGTACACCACAAGGCCGTACTTTTCGCTGAGCCGCCGGTTCTTCCCCCGGAAGATGTGGTGCCGGTCCAGAGGATCAAAAGCCCCGTTGGCCCCGCACCGCCAGCACGTTCTCTCATTGTCCATCCGGGTACGCCTCCATCAGGGCCTGCGTGCTCTCCGAGCAGATGCCCAGCGCCGCCGCGTCCTGCAGGATGCTGTCCAGCAGCCCCTTCATTTCCCGGCTGTCGTACTGGCTGGAGCCGTGCCACAGCCTCACCGTGTATTTCACCATGCCGTCCGCCTCCCCGATGGGTTCCCCCACCTCGGCGATCCAGCCCAGCCCGTTGCTCTCCCACATTTTCCGGATGCGCTCCAGGCTGTCCTCCCATGCCTCCGCCACGTCGTAGTTCCCGGTCTCCCTTATGTATCCCCGGTACAGGTCGTCCGGCGTGACCTTCGGGTCGGTCTTCCGCAGCTCCCGGCACATTTCCCCCAGCACCGCCCACATCAGGCTGTTGGCGCTGAGGCTCCGCTTCCCGCTCTGCTTCTTCACGGTCAGGTCGTACCCCTTCCCCCGCTCCATCTCCAGGCACAGCTTCTTCGCCGCCTCGATGTTCGGTGCCTTGAAAGAGATTCTTACCCCGTCCGCGTCCATGCTCCACTTGGGATCACTTACTACCATTGGCCGCCCTCAGCATGGTCGTGATGGCCTCCCGCACCTGCCCGGGTGTCTCCGGGTTCGCCATCAGATCCTTCAGATACCGCTTGTCCTGATTGTAGACCTCCCGCAAAGTGCTGCCCTTGTAGGTTCCGGTGCTCAGCACAGTGTCCGCCGCCTCCTTGGCCGTAATAGCCCTCGGCGCGGCCTCCTGGTACTTGCTTCCGGTCCGTCCCTTGCCGGACATATAAACGTCCTCGCTCATGCCCAGCGCCTTGCAGGCCGTCCCTATGGCGTCAGACAGGGCCATCTTGTATGCCTCGTCGTTGGTCCGCAGGCCGCCGCTCTCCTTGGCCACAAGCATATTCCCGCCAAGTCCGGGGATAGGTGCGCTCCATTGGTCTCTAACCTTGACCTGAAGCTCCACGTCCAGAAACAGCGCCACCTCGCCGTTGGCTCCGGCAACCTCCCGCTGGTTCACCACCTTGTAGCTCCATCCGATTCCGCAGGGGCCGAAGACCTCCGTCATCCGCCGCAGCCGCCACATTGGGTTTATGTCCGTGAATCCGTTCAGCCGTCCCCCGGAAATCTTCCGTTTGGCCTCCTCCGGCGTTTCCGCCAGCTGGTTCCAGACTTCCATGTTATTCATCGTCTTCCTCCTCAATTCTCAGCGGGCACTCGTACCCGACGCCCCGCGTGTCCAGTATGTACTCCCCGGTTCTCCGGCATTGCCGCCGTGCGTAGGTCTCCAGCAGCGGGCACAGGTCGCAGCACATGTGCCCCTTTGGAAACCAGATGGTCACCGTGGTCTTGTCGTATTTCGTGCATCCCCCGGTCATCTACTCCGCCTCCCGGTCTTTTTCCTCTAACCCCTTCCGGGGTTCCGGACGTACCCGCGCGTCCTGGATCACTTCCTGCTCTACCATACCTCCAGCTCCTCCTCAAAGCCGTGTACCTTCGCGGAGCTTTCCAGCTCCCCCTTGCAGCTCTCGCACACCGTCAGCGTGGTTCTGCCCACGTCCAGACTGTATTTGATCTCTCCCAGGGTGATCTCCCCGCCGCAGCAGTCGCACTTGATGGCGCCACGGTCTGCTCTCGCCTGCCGGCGCATGTCCTCCCGCCACGGTTCCTCTTCTTGCAGGATCATTTGACATTTCCTTTCTTTTCGGCTATAATAGCCTTGTTCTCATTTCCCATGCCGTCACCGGAGTTTTCCTCTCCGGCGGCGGCTTTCTTCTTGGCGTACAACGCCCGTTTGTATGCCTGCTTCTCCATCTTGTGTGTCAGGTAGTATTCCTTCTTATAGGCCTTCAGGGCCTGCTTGTGCTTTTGGTAATACTCCTTCTGATAGGCATTGAGCTTCTCCCGGTTTTTATCCCGGTATTTCCGGCTCTGGGCGGCAATGGCCTCCTTGTGCCTTTCCGCGTATTCGCTGTTGTAGGCCAGCCGCTCCGCCCGGTGGTCGTAGTAGTATTGCAGCTGCTTTGACCGTGCCTCCTCCGGGATTCTTTCTTTAGCCATAGCGCACCGTCACCGTCAGAGGGGCCTGTTTGTGGTTCCGGTGGATCGTCTCAAAGATCTCCGCGTTCTCCGCCTCAAAGGCCGCGCTGTCCGCCAGAAGTCCTTCCTTCAGGGCTTTGTTCTCCGCCTCCAGGGCCTTGATCCGCCCGCTCTGGTCCTCAATCAACCGCCGCTGCTTTTTGTACATCGTAAACAGCGCCTGAAATTTTTCCAGTTCCTCGGGATTCATATCATTTCCTCCTTAAAATCCTTCCGGTCTTACCCCATACCTGGCAATGTGCCACTGTATGTAGGCTTCCTTGTTCGCCATCACCCAGGCGTAGGCAGCTTTCCCAAGCTGCCGGATGGCCGCCGCCTGCCGAAGCTCCGCCTCGGTCTTGCCTTTACTTTCCATCCTCCTTCTCCTCCTTCTTGTTCGCCAGCGCCACTCCGGCTGCCAGCCCCTGGGCGTATGCCTCAACCATGCTTACCGCGTGGCTTCTTGCCTCCTGGGGGATTTCGTTCAGCCCCTGGGCCGTCCCTTCCACGCTCTTTTTGACTTCCTCGCTCATGTGTTTCGCTCCTTTCCTGATTTTCAGATTGGTTGACGGCGGCCGGATTCGAACCGGCCAACAGTCCATGGCCGCCATATTTCGTTCAAATGTTCTCGTTGCTTTCTTCTTCCTTTGCCTGTAAACTTGAATTGCCCGGGCAGCTCGGGGATTCCAAACGGAATGGAGGTGATGCCTTATAGAAACTCTCATCAGTTCCATAATGCACGCCCCAATCTGTGTACCCGGTAATTTCCGCACAGTCGCCGGTAAGCCGCAGTGCCATACCGGCCAGGTCGCTCCGTAAGTGCGGGGGCCGAGTGAAAAACCGTCGCCTCGGGAGGGCTGCGCCCATTCGTGTTCGCGCCACGGAAAAAGCGCTGCCGGGTGCTGCCCCTTCGCTCGGTGGGTACAGATTGCAGGGGTGCCGGTTTCACAGGCGAGTGTCTCCGGCATCCCGCACCCCCGGGCAACTCAGGTTTGCAGGCAAGAGAAAGGACTTGATCATATGACCGAACTGCAATTTAACATCCTGCGCCGCATCCATTCCGAATACCCTCTCACCGTGGTCTCCCTGCTCAATGCACTGGATGCCGACCCTGTTTCTACCTCCTCCGAACTCTCCGCCCTTACAGACCAGGGTCTAGTGGAAAAGTCCGCCGTTTCAGATTCCCATTGCACCCTGTCCCTGACCTATAAGGGCGTTTCTGCTCTGCTCTCCGAAACCGAGGAGCGCACCCGCAGGCAACTAGCAGTCCAGCAGCAAATAGAGCAGGAACAGCACCGCAAAGAGGAACAGCACCGGATAGCGGAAGCACAGGCAGCCCTCCAGGCCAAAGAACACGCCTCTGATCGCCGCTTTCAGGTACGCCTTACGCTTCTCCAGGCACTTCTCTCGTTCCTCACCGGTGCTTTGGTCGCAAACCTTGACCGGCTTCTTCCATTCATTTTCCGTCTGCTTCATTCCTAACCCCCCATCTCCGTCACAAGCGAGCGCAATTTGATTTGGTACAACAATTATTTGCCTTCACTCTGTTGCATGACTACAATATACCACGCCTATCTTGTATCGTCAATACAATTCTAAAAAATATTTTTCTTTCTTTTGTCTTGACACGACAATGATAATGCCGTATAATTCGATACGACAGGAGGTGAAACTATGGAAGCTATAAACGAGCGGTTCTGCCAAGTCCTCAAAGATTCCGGTCTTTCTCAAGAGGCATTTGCAAAAGCCATAAAAAGAGGGCGCGGGGAAATTGCCAACATTGTCTACGGGAAAACAGAACCGAAAGGCAATGTAATTGATGCTGTATGTGAGAAATTCAACATCAATGAAACCTGGCTGCGTACCGGGGTAGGGGAGATGCATGTTCCTCTCAGCCGGGATGCCCAGCTGGCGAAGATTTTCGCCACGGTTCAGGTCTCCGATGACGAGCGCGCCCGCCTGGTCAAGGCCTTCGCGTCTCTCCCCCCGGAAGCCTACCCCCAGCTCTATAAATGGTTCCTTACCCTTATGGAAAACCTCAGAAAGTAAGAAAAGCCCCCTGCCGTCAAGCAGGGGGTCTTCTTCATTTCTTTGCCCATTCCAGAGCCGTGACCAGCAGCAGCTTCAGCCTCTCCAGGTCCATCCTCTCCATTGCCTTTCTGATTTCCTCCATAATCTTCTGCCGGTCATCCATTCTTTTTGTCCTCCCATGTAAAAAAATTGTCGAGTGTTTTGTCTATTTTGCCTCTTTCCCCGATTTGAGATGTTTTGTATAATAATAATGCGTATTTGGTAGAGAGCAGAATATCCAAACGAACGTTTGATTATTTTATACTCCTAAAAATGTACAATAAACCGTACATTTAACCGCCCCGGCCACTGTGCCACCCGTGGCCGGGGCCTGCCGCCGGAAGTACGTCCCTTGCCGGTTGCGCTTTCAGCATACCCCTTCCCCCGCGTTTCGTAAATCCCCAGATACGGAACTTCCGTTCCGTTTTCGCACCTTTTCGTTTCAGGAGGCGTTTCTCATGGAAATTTCCGATTTTATTTCCCGGCTGGACGCCAAGCGTCTGGAGCGCGGCATGTCCTATCAGGCCGTGGCCGATGCCTGCGGAGTGTCCAAGGCCACCATTTACCGCACTCTGACCGGGGCCACGGAACCAACCGCCCAGCTTCTCAGCCGCATTGAGGCCGCCGTCCAGTATGTCCCCCCGGTCGAGGAGCCGCTTCCACCGCCCCAGTGCTCCGATGCCTATGTGGACTATCTCCGCGCCGCCCTCCGTCAGCAGGCCAGGACTACAACCGCCATATCACCCAGCTCCAGACTCATTACAGCATGCTCCACCGTCAGGACCGCCGGGTCATCAACTTCCTCATCGTCTGCGTCACCGTCCTCGTCATCTTCCTCATCCTCTGGCTGGTTATGGATGTCATCAACCCATCCATCGGCTGGATTCAGCACTGGCCACATTTGTAAAGGAGAATCGTCTATGTTGATGACCATTCTGGAATTCGCCGTCTATGTCTTCCTGTGCCGCGTCTTGACTTATAAAATCCCATATGCCCTTGCGGAGGAGCAGTTCCGCAAAACCAAAACCTGCCCGGGTTGGCTGGATCTCGTCTTCTTTTTCATCGGCATCCTGTTTGGCGCCCTTGCCGATATCCTCATATTCGGGCGTGCCCTCGCCGCCGTAGAGAAGGCCGGAATCACAGGTCTTTCCTTCTACATCCATAAATTCGCCAGCGTCGGCTGCTACGCCGCCCCTATGCTCTTTGCCGGTATTTGCGCCATCACCATCGATCAGGAAATCCGCCCCAATTGTAAGGATGATTGACCTATGACCACACTCCCCATTGACCTATCCGCCCTCACCGTCGATGAGCGGAAACAGTTTGACGCCGCCCCCGCCGTCCTCTCCCCGGACTGTGACGCCGTCTGCTGCCTCTATATGCGCTATTCCTCTGATCGTCAGACCGAACAGTCCATCGAGGGCCAGCTCCGGGACCTCATATCCCATTGCCTGTCCCACCGTTACCGGATCGCCGCCGTCTATGTGGATCGGGCCATTTCCGCCCATGCCTGCATGGAAAAACGCCCCGCGTTCCAGCAGATGCTTCTCGACAGTGCCCGTGCCCCCTGGAAGACCGTCCTGGTCTGGAAGCTGGACCGCTTCGCCCGCAACCGGGAGGACAGCGCCATCGCCCGTATGCGTCTCCGGAAAAACGGCTGCAACGTGGAATCCGCCAAGGAGGGCATTTCCAAGAACCCGGAAGGTGTGATTCTGGAAAGCCTTCTGGAGGGCATGGCCGAGTATTATTCTCTGGAGCTGTCCCAGAAGGTCAAGCGCGGCATGTCGGAAACCGCCCGGAAGGGCCAGTCCACCGGCGGCCCCATCCCTCTGGGCTATACCGTCTCCAACAAGCGCCTGACGGCTGACCCCGCCACCGCCCCGCTGGTGGTGGAGGCATTCACCCGCTACGCCGCCGGAGAGACCGTTGCCGCCATCTGTAAGAGCTTCAACGCCCGGGGCCTCCGCACCGCCCGGGGAACCCCGTTTAATAAGTCCAGCTTCCAGAATGTCTTCCGGAACGAGAAATACATCGGCATTTATAAATATGACGGCATCCACACCGAGAATGCCGTCCCAAGAATTATAGATGATGACCTCTGGGCCGCCGTCCAGTCACGCCTGAAGACCAACGCCCAGGCCCCCGCCCGTGGGAAAGCCAAGGTCCCCTACCTGCTGGCCGGAAAGATCTTCTGCGGCCATTGCGGCGCGCCCATGATCGGCGAGTGCGGCAGAGGCAAGGCGGGCCGTACCTACAATTATTATTCCTGCTCCACCCGCCGCCGCGCCCACACATGCGAAAAAAAGCCAGTCCCCAAGGACTGGATCGAGGATATTGTGGCCCGTGACGCGCTGGACGTCCTGACAGATGAGGTCATCGACTACGTTTCCACCGTCGCCGCCCGGCAGTCTGAAAAAGAGATGCAGGAAACCACCCAGATTCCCGTTCTCCGGCAGCAAATCAAGGACACGGACGCCAAGCTCCGCAACCTCCTGAAGGCTCTGGAATCTTCCGCTTCCGCCCCGGATATCATCGTCACCCGCATTGCCGAGCTGGAAGCCCAGCAGAAGGCCCTCACCGCCCAGCTCTCCGCCGAATCCAGCTCCGTCCTCCCCCTCACCAAGGAAATGGTCACCTGCTTCCTGGAAACCGTCCGCGCCCGGGCCATCCCGCTGGAAACCCAAAAGCCCATGCTCCTGGACCTCCTCGTCAACTCCGTCACCCTCTACGACGACACCCCCGGCTTCCTCACCATCAAAACCGCCTATAACCTCACCAACCTCCCCCCAAAAACCTTCCGCCTCCCCACCTCCGAATGTTCGGATATAAACCAAATTGGTTCACCAAACCGAAAAAGAGCAGACGCGAAAGCGTCTGCTTCTTTTTTTACGCAATGCGCCGCCGGGTTCTCGGCGGCGTTTGCTATTTCAAAGCCTCAAAATGGGACTTCGCCAGCTGGAAGAAGTACTTTTCGTACCGGGACAGGTGCTTTTTTTCCAGGTGCATGAAGGCGATATCGTGCAGGGACAGCCGGGAGGTGGTGTTCACCCGGAAAAACAGGATGTTCTCCGGCACCTGGTTGCGGATGTGGGCATAGGTGGTTGAGGTGATGATGGAGGCGGCGGCGTTTTCAAAAAAGCCGGGCAGGGCGAACTGGGGATAGTTGATGGTGATGCCGAAATTCGGCTTCAGATCGCAGCTGGAAAACACATCCCGGATCAGGCTGGCCGAGCGGATGTCCACAAAGGGCAGCGCCAGGAAATCCTTCAGGTCCGCCCCGTTTTTCTGGGTTTTCCGCACCAGGTCTGTGGCGCGGTCCCCATAGTAGCGATTCAAAAGATTCTGGGATACCATGATATAGATCTGGTCCCGGAACAAAGGGGTTCTCTGAATCAGCGGGTGGCCAACCTTCTCGATGGCCAGGGCAATGTCCAGCTCTCCGTTGACCAGCATCTCCACCAGGTCCGTGGAGTGGTACACATAGAAATCCAGCTCCACATTGGGGTAGCGCTGAGCGAACTCCTCGGCCAGAATGGGCATGACGATGCTGGTCCGGTGGGGGGTGCAGCCGATGCGCAGCTGGGCGGACTCCCGCTGGGAGATATCCGTCAGCTGGGCCTTCAGATTTTCCTCGCTGGTCTTGTAGTCCCGGGCAAAGCTCAGCAGGGTCTCCCCGGCGCTGGTGAGCATGAGCCGGGGCTTCCGTTCAAAAAGCTTTACCTGGTAGGCCTCCTCCAACCGGGCGATATGATTGCTCAGCGTCTGCTGCGAAATGAACAGGCGCTGGGCTGTTTTTGTAAAATTCAGGTCCTTCGCCGCTTCCGAAAAATAGATCAGACTGACAGTGTCCATGCAAAAACCTCCAAAAAGCCGGGCTTTTCTCTTTGCTTCGTGTATAGTATAGTAGCGATTGTGCACAAGTGTCAAGAGCAAAGCTTGTGCGTTTGCACAAATTTCTTTGTGGTAATGTATGATTTTTTGTGGAAGAACAAAATTCCGCTGTTTCTCTTTTGAAAAATATGTCGATATAATGAACGCCGTAAGCAGGAAACGGAGATTTTTCCGGAAGCAACGCAGCGCGCGGCGTTCGACTCCGTGGAAACCGTCTCTTCGCGGATTTCCGTGTTTCTGAAAGGAGAAGATTTACAATGGCAATGCATGAATTTCCCCCGCTGCTTCCCGATGAGGTCATCGAGCGGGCGAAAAAGCTGAACCCCGCTCTTCTGGCCGACGGCATGAAGGGGCTGGGTATTTTGAAGGACGGCGTAATGGAGGCAGCCATTATGCCCGTCAACCCAGACCCCTCCATGATGATGGTCGGCACCGCCGTCACGGTGGAAACCGCCAACGGCGACAATTTTCCCATCCATGTGGCCTCCTATTCCCTGCCCGCCGAGGGCTATGTTATGGTCATTGACGGCAAGAATTACCCGGACAGGGCCTATTTTGGCGACCTGATCATGGGGGCCTGCAAGGCTGTGGGCTATGCCGGTATGGTCATCGACGGCTATACCCGGGACCGCCAGGGCTGCATTGAGATGAATTTCCCCGTGTATTCCAAGGGCCAGATGCAGGCCGGTCCCATCAAAAAGGATGCCGGCAACATCAACGGTCCCATTCTCTGCGGCGGCGTTCAGGTGAACCCCGGCGATCTTGTGGTTGGCGGCGCAGACGGCGTAACCGTGGTGCCCCGTGACCGGATCGAAGAGGTCCTGAAAAAGGCCGAGGAGAAGGCCCGGTACGAAGACAAGCGTGACGCGGCCATTGCCGCTTACAATCAGGCCAAGGCCGAGGGAAAGCCCCTGCCCAACCTGGCTCCCCAGTGGGTGCTGGACCTGCTGGAAGCCCAGAAGTAAAGGAGCCGTCCAATGGAAACCATTGCCGTTTTCGGCCCCTTTAACCAGGCCATGCAGGCCGCCCTGCAAAATTCCCTCTCCGCGATGAGCTTTCACCTGGTCTTCTCCCCGGAGATAGACCAGGCCCTGCTGGAGCAGGCCGACTATGTGATCCTGCGCACCCTGCGGCTGGATGCCCCCGAGATCGCCCACCTGAACCGCTGCAAGCTGATCCAGCGCTGGGGCGCAGGCTTCGACACCGTGGACATCGCTGCCGCCGGAAAGCGGGGCATCCCCGTGGCCGTCACCGCCGGCATGAACGCCACTCCGGTGAGCGAAATGGCCCTGGCGCTGATGCTGGCCGTCTACCGGAACGTGGTGCCCATGACGCTCGACGCCATGGACGGCACCTGGAGCCGGGAATCCTACGCCAAGCGCTCCTATACCGTCAGCGGCAAGACCGTGGGCATCTATGGCATCGGCAACATTGGCCGGAAGGTCGCCGCCCTGGTGAAGGCCTTCGGTGCCGAGGTCATCTACTATGACCCCTTCCGTCTGCCGGAGGCCCGGGAACGGGAACTGGGCGTCACCTTTGTCGACCCGGACACCCTGCTGAGAAAATCGGACATCCTGTCCCTCCACGCCCCGCTGACCGAGCAGACCCGGAATTTCATCTGCGCCGAAACGCTGGCAAAGATGAAGGACGGCGCCGTGCT